>ENA-OQHF01001488-OQHF01001488.1-human-gut-metagenome-genome-assembly--contig:-NODE-1488-length-12830-cov-3.694954_pt1 | contig 12830 bp, 14 predicted proteins | sample MGYA00242559_ERZ504709 | MGnify/ENA primary metagenome ERZ504709 (study PRJEB26092, sample SAMD00036203) | human gut metagenome | host: Homo sapiens | study: EMG produced TPA metagenomics assembly of... | reverse complement strand
ATTAATACCAGATCGCATTTCTCATCCCGAAAATAAAGAAATGCGGCTGCAGTTTCAATTTCAAATACTGACGGATGCGGTTTTCCCTCTTTTACGATCTCATCGATCACCTCCGCGATCCTTGTCACATATGCTGCAAATTTCTCTCTGCTGACAGGTTCTCCGTTAACCTCCATCCTCTCTCTGTAGGAATAGACCGCCGGGGAAATATATCTTCCGACCCGGTAACCTGCACCTGATAAAGCGGAATACAGATATGCGATCACAGAACCCCTTTCCGTTAGTTCCCGCTACATGAACATACTTCAGTTCATCCTGGGGATCTCCAAGCCGCCTCATCAGTTCTCTCATATTTTCCAGTCCCAGAACAATTCCCTTTTTCAATTCCGCAGCTCTGATGTAGGCACGACTTTCTTCATAATTCATCGTCTGTTTTCTCCTTCCGCATGTGTTGATGATCCATTACTGCTTTTTCACTTTGCAGTAATAATTTTGTTCATTATAACCCACGTGTATATTTTTTTCAAGGCAGGGAAGGCTATTAAAGACGCTTTTCCACGTTAAATATATTTAAAGTCCAGGCGGATATTCGCAGCCCCGCAGGGGACTTTCTTAATTCAGTTAAACTGACATTTTTCCGGAAAGCGCAGGATTTCTGCTGATGAGAAGGAGCTTTAAAATGCAAAAGAAGGATTTTTTTCTATGTGGTTTTACAGGCTGGTGTCTGGAGATCTTATGGACAGGACTGCACTCTCTTGTCACCGGACATTTTACTATGATGGGCAAAACCTCTCTTCTGATGTTCCCTATTTACGGACTTGCAGCACTGATCCGTCCGGCTTACTACAAGCTTGCCCGCTTTCCGGTTATGGTACGGGGGATCATTTACAGCTGCGGGATTTTTTTCGTGGAATTTTTAAGCGGATCTTTTTTTCAGAAGCTTCACATCTGTCCCTGGGATTATTCTCATGTTCCGCTTCAGTATAAAGGAGTGATCCGGCTGGACTATGCTCCTCTGTGGTTTTTTACCGGTCTCTTTTTCGAATGGCTTCTTCGACAAAATCCTCGGAAAGTCTCTTGAAAATCTCACAGTTATATTATATGATAATTGGAAGGAATCTTATTTCCAGTAAATAATTGGAGGTACAACATGAGACATTTAATGAGTCCTTTGGATCTCTCGGTCGAAGAGCTTGATAAGCTTCTGAATCTTGCCGACGACATCGGGAAAAATCCAAAAAAGTATGCGCATACCTGTGATGATAAAAGGCTTGCGACATTGTTTTACGAACCAAGTACACGTACACGTTTAAGTTTCGAAGCAGCCATGATGAATCTTGGAGGAAAGGTTCTCGGTTTTTCTTCTGCTGATTCCAGCTCCGCATCCAAAGGCGAAAGCGTTGCCGATACTATTCGCGTTGTTTCCTGTTATGCAGATATCTGTGCTATGCGTCATCCGAAAGAGGGTGCTCCGCTTGTAGCTTCTATGTCATCCAACATTCCGGTGATCAATGCCGGTGATGGCGGCCACCAGCATCCTACCCAGACATTAACCGATCTTTTAACTATCCGTTCCCTGAAGGGCAGACTTGACAATATTACCATCGGCCTCTGTGGTGACCTGAAATTCGGCCGTACCGTTCACTCTCTGATCGAGGCTCTGGTCCGTTATGAAAATGTGAAATTTGTTCTGATCTCTCCGGAGGAGCTTCGTATTCCAAGCTATATCCGTGAGGATGTTCTGAAACGCAACAATGTCGAGTTTGTCGAGGAGGAACGTCTGGAGGATGCACTTCCGGATCTGGATATCCTGTACATGACCCGTGTTCAGAAGGAACGTTTCTTCAACGAAGAGGATTATGTCCGCATGAAAGATTTCTATGTTCTGGACAAACAGAAAATGGAGCTTGCACCGAAGGATATGTATGTCCTCCACCCACTCCCACGTGTTAACGAGATTTCTGTTGAAGTGGATTCTGATCCACGTGCCGCTTATTTCAAACAGGTCCAGTATGGTGTGTATGTCCGTATGGCCCTGATTCTTACATTACTGGAGGTGGAACTGCCATGTTAAACGTAGGTGCTCTTCGTGAGGGTTATGTTCTGGATCATATCAAAGCCGGCAAGGCAATGACGATTTATCATGACCTGAAGCTGGATAAGCTGGACTGTACGGTTGCTATCATCAAAAATGCCCGCAGCCAGAAAATGGGAAAAAAGGATATCATCAAGGTTGAATGCCCCATCGAGGATCTGGATCTGGATATCCTTGGTTTTATCGATCATAATATTACCGTAAATATCATCAAGGACGAAAAGATCGTTGCAAAGAAAGAGCTGAAGCTGCCGAAGCAGGTTGTGAACGTGATCAAATGCAAGAATCCTCGCTGCATTACTTCCATCGAGCAGGGGCTGGATCAGATTTTTGTTCTTGCAGATGAAGAGAATGAAGTTTACCGGTGTAAATATTGTGAGGAGAAATATAGAGGTAAACGGAATAAATAGGAATTCAGGGATTCCTGCGGGAATTATTGACAAACGGACGCGTACGGCTCCTGCGAAGGCCTGAATATCGAAGCGGGGACCGGACGCTGTGTTTTCATAGAAAAGTTTTTTACAAAAAAGCAACTGACATTTTACAGAACATATCTGCAAAACACAGTTGCTTTTATTATGTGCTTATTATCATACACAGTCAGACCGATAAGCCGGGTTATGTCGTTGGGTGATCATCTATCTAGGCCTTCCGTTGCCAGAAGGCTCCAGCGACCTACCTGAAAGCACGACGGGCCGCCGTATGGCTTTCTTCTCGGTCTTGCTTCGAATGGAGTTTACATGTGCCCGCTCTGTTACCACAGCGGCGGTAGTCTCTTACACTGCCTTTCCACCCTTACCCCGCAAAACGGGGCGGTTTATTTCTGTTGCACTGGTCTGGGAGTTACCTCCACCGGACGTTATCCGGCATCCTGCCCTGTGAAGCCCGGACTTTCCTCGTCTGGACCCTTTCGTCTGTCCAGCCGCGATCACCTGGCCTGGCTGCGCACCTGCTATTTTAACACAGGTGTATAGACTTGTAAAGTTGGAATTTGTTTCTGCTACATGGAAATCCATCCAAATGCATTTGCCACAGAGCTGAAAAGAATAATTGCCGCAAAGATTGGGCAAAGATACCGGATCATAAAATTAAAGATTCGTTTTCTGCGGAAAGTGCCACCTTCCTGCAGTACTTCATCTTCAATCTTCTTTATACCGACTACTCTGGATATCAGAATACAGGTAGCAATCGCTGCAATCGGCATCATGACAGAGTTCGTCAGGAAATCAAAGAAATCAAGGAACTGCATTCCAATGATCTTAACACACGCCAGAGGACCATAGCCAAGAGAAGAAAGACTTCCGAGAACAACCATGATAACTCCGATAAATACTGTTGCCTTCTTGCGTCCCCATTTCAGTTCATCCTGAAAAGTAGATACTGCACTCTCAGTCAGTGCAATAGAACTGGTCAAGGCTGCACAGAGAACCAGTACAAAAAAACAGGATTCCAACCAGAGTTCCAAATCCCATGCTTGCGAATACCTTCGGAATCGTAATAAACATCAGTGCCGGTCCTGCCTGTAACGTATCCGGTTCTCCACCGGAGAATGCAAACACTGCCGGAATGATCATCAGACCTGCCATCATCGCGATCGCTGTGTCAAAAAATTTCTACATTTTGTGTAGAACCTTCAATAGATACATCCTTTTTCATATAAGAACCAAAAGTTACCAGAATACCCATTGCGATCGACAGGGAATAAAACATCTGTCCCATTGCCGCAACCACTGTCATCCAGGAGAAGTTTTTGATATTTGGTATCAGAAAATATTTCACGCCTTCCAGTGCTCCTGGTCTTGTTACCGAATAAACGACAATGACTATAGACAGGAATACCAGTATCGGCATCATTAATTTGGAAACTCGTTCCACGCCATTCTGCACACCTGCATAAATGATCACCAGCGTAAGCAGTGCAAAGAACAGGAAACAGGTTTCTGTAGAAAATCCATCCGCTATAAAAGCAGAAAAATATCCGTCTTCGGCAAGAGTCTGACTGCCTCCCTTTACATACTCCACCAGGTATTTAATTACCCAGCCACCGATCACGGAATAATACGGCACGATCAGAACCGGTATGATCGCATTGATCCAACCGCCCAAAGACAGCCACTTTGATTTACCAAAAGCTCCAAACGCACCTACCGGACTTTTCTTTGTCATGCGTCCCAGAGCTGTCTCTGCCACGATCATAGAATATCCGAAAGTCAATGCCAGAATGATATAGATCAGTAAAAAAATTCCACCGCCGTACTTTGCCGCCAGATAAGGGAATCTCCATATATTCCCAAGCCCTACTGAAGCACCGGCTGCAGACAGCACAAATCCGATCTTCCCGGAAAATGTACTTCTCTCATGTTTGTGTTTCTCCATAATTCTTCCTCTCCCGTCACATATTTGTTTTTTTCATATTCTTTCTTTATGTCTTCTCAATTTCCGCTCATATGATAATACCATGCTTTTATCTCTCAGGCAAACAATATATAAAAAAATGCAGAGTTTATATTGCATCCGCTCGTCAATTCAAGCCCTACCGGAGCACCAACGTCCACTCCTGTCGATCCACAACCTCACCGATCACCCCAGCCTGCAAACCAGCCTCATCCAACCGCTTCATAATCTCCGGCACATCCCTCTCCGGAACCGCCGCCAGCAATCCCCCAGAAGTCTGCGGATCAAACACCAGATCCTCCCGCCAGAGCTCTGCCACACTTTTCACTCCGGTTTTCTCAGCAAACTCCCGGTTCCTGTAAGCCCCACCCGGAATCAATCCCATAGAAGCAAACTCCTCCACATCCGGAAGCACCGGCAGCTTCTCCGTATCGATCACAACCGTCCGGTCACTGGCCACAGCCATCTCCGTAGCATGTCCCCCAAGACCAAACCCCGTCACATCCGTACAGGCATGAACCTCAAACTCTTTAAAAACCTCACAGGCATCCCGGTTCAGTTTCTTCATGGAAGCCAAAACCGCCTTACGTGCACCTTCCGTCACCAGATCCGCCTTGATCGCCGTATTCACGATCCCCGCACCCAGCGCCTTCGTCAGGATCAGCTTATCTCCGGTCTGCGCTCCAAAATTCTTCCAGAACTTCCTCGGATCTACAAAACCCGTCACACTGAGCCCATACTTTGGTGTATCATCCTGGATCGTATGGCCACCGGCAAGAACCGCCCCGGCCTCCATCACCTTATCCGCACCACCACGCAGGATCTCCCCGAGGATCTCCACATCCATATCCTTCGGAAACGCCACAATATTCAAAGCTGTCTTCGGAGTTCCACCCATAGCATACACATCACTCAATGCATTGGCCGCCGCGATCTGCCCGAAATCATAAGGATCATCTGCCACCGGAGTAAAAAAATCCAATGTCTGGATCAGTGCCAGATCTTCGGAAACCTTATAAACGGCCGCATCGTCCGAAGTGTCCGTTCCAACCAGAAGATCCGGATCACAGAACTTTGGCAGCCCGCCAAGAACTCCCGCCAGAGTCCCCGGTCCTACCTTAGCTGCACAGCCACAGTTTGGAGCCAGTTTTGTCAGTTGTACTTTTTCTTTCATGATCACTTTCCCTTTCCTTTAAGCCCTGTAAATCCCGTCGTCTATCCGCAGTACCACAGAGGACTTTACCTTTTCCGATTCACACTCAAAAGGCTCCACACACCACAGATCCCATGCACAGAGAAATCCTGATCTTCTCATCTTTGTGCCAGCCGATATCTGCACTGCATAGAGCCGTATATCTACACATAGCTTTTTTTATTTATACAATTAATTTATACATTAAAACAACTACCGCCAATAAACTCCCTCAGAAGCGAATTAAACGGAACGCCTTCACTGGGCACCGGCACAAAATAATCCAGGAACTTCAAAAGCCGCTTCGCCTCCTGATACTCAGGTTCACTCTTGTCAATTCCAAAAAGCAGCGGTTCCGCATAAACCTTCAGGCAGGCAAGCTCATACACAAGAGCAGAATTAAACATCACATCTGCTTCCTCCTGGAACGGAAAAATATTCTGCTCCTCGCCTCTCCGTACAGAAGGCCACCTTGCAATGGTATCCTTTGCGGAAGTTCCACGTGTACGTGCATCACGAACAATTCGGCGGATCAGCCTTCCATCCGTTGTGGGAATCCGGTTATGCTCATCAATGTTTAGCTGTGTCAGCGCACTGATATAAATCTTAAACTTACTCTCTTTTGGAAGGGCATAACTCAGTTTGTCATTAAGCCCGTGAATGCCTTCGATGACCAGGATATCATCTTTTCCAAGCTGAAGCTGGTCTCCTCGGTATTCCCTGCATCCGGTCTTGAAATTAAATGTAGGAAGATCCACAGTTTTTCCCGAAAGGAGATTCAGCATGTCTTCATTAAACTGCTTCGTGTCAATAGCTTCCAGACACTCATAATTCTTTTCTCCGAATTCATCCAACGGCGTATGTTCACGATCCACAAAATAGTTATCCACAGCAATAGGATGCGGCTTCAGGCCATGAGCAGAAAGCTGAATCGATAATCTGTGAGAAAAACTGGTCTTTCCGGAAGAAGACGGGCCTGCGATCATTACGAACTTTACATTGCCCCTTCTCCGGATTTCCTCGGCGATCGAAGAAATCTTGGCCTCATGAAGTGCCTCCTGGATCAGCATCAGGCTCTGCACACCTTCTCTTGTAATCCGGTCATTGAGATCTCCCACAGTGGCAACATCCAGCTTATCGCCCCACTCTTCCGATTCCTTCTGCACACGAAAGATCTTATCCTGGGGTTCAAAAGGCTCCAGCACATCCGGGTTCTTCTGCCTCGGAAGGATCAGCACAAAGCCTTCATCATAAAGCTGCAGATCAAAATACTTCACATAGCTGGTATCCGGTGCCATAAATCCGTAAAAATAATCCTCAAAATTTTCCAGGCTGTAAATATTCACTCTGGAAACCCGCCGATAACGGAACAGCTTTTCTTTATCATACATATGATGCCTGTGGAACATGGAAACGGCATCATCCGTGCTGACACTGCGTTTGCAGATTGGAAGCTTCCGGTCTACCAATTCCCGCATCCGCACCTTCACCCGGTCAAGAAGCTCCTGATCCAGGGTAGCACTGCCTTTCATGGTAAAATAAAGAGCATTTCCAATAGAATAATGGATCACAACATGATCCACATTCTCTTTTCCGGCTACATCAAAAATTGCCTTCAAAAGAATAAAGATCGCACTTCTCCGATAGGTTTTTCGACCGGCACTGTCCTTTGCGGTTATAAATCCCAGTGCACAGTCATGCCTCAGCTTCTTGTGAAGCTCACGGAGCTTTCCGTTCTCAGTCACAAGGATCACCGGATACTCTGTTTTGCCCTCATAATCCCTTATGATCTCAGAATACGGTGTCATTTTGGGATATTCCCTTGTTTCTCCGTTTATGGTCACTTTAATCATTGTCTGTTCCATAACGATCCCCTCCAAGGCTTATATATTTATACAGCTGCCCGATTTTTCGGACAGCCATGTGTTTCACAATTCATTTTTCCGAAACAGATAATCGTATTCCATCCCACTACATATTCATGAATACAAGCACTTTTTGCAATCCGCTTTTACAAAACAGTATATGGATTTTTCACACTGGCGCAGGTTGTCTTAAGCGCAGAGAATGCCGCATTCAGTTCCTTCTCCATAGCTTCCGCAAAAATATACTCCGTACCGTAATGTCCGGCATCTACGATTGCCAGACCATCTGCCATAGTATCGATGGCAGTATGATAATCAATATCTCCGGTCACATATACATCCGCACCGGCGGCCATTACATCACCGATCATACTCTTTCCGCTTCCTGTACAGATCGCCACCGTCTCGATCTTCCGATCCAGATCACCGTAAACCCGCACATCCGGAAGATGATTGCATTCTTTTACATATTTTCCAAACTCATCAAGAGTCATAACATGGGGAAGCTTTCCCACTCTTCCGAACCCCTCCGGCTGCTCCCCGGATCCATCGGTAACTGTAAGCACCCTTGTATCCTGAAGCTTCAGATGCTCTGCGCTTAAATCTGCCATTCCGATCACATCATAATTGGTATGCATGGCAAAATACGGGATATCCTCCTTTATCAGACGGAGGATCTTTCTTCCGGTAAAGGTATGATTGTTGATCTTTTTGATTCCAGAAAAGATCATTGGGTGATGGGTAAGGATCATATCCGCACCAGCAGCCACCGCCTCATCCAACACCGGTTCCGTAAGATCCAGTGCAAGAAATACATGGGAAATCTCTTTCTGGTCATCTCCCACCAGCAGTCCCACATTATCCCAGTCCTCCGCAAATTTTTGCGGATGGTGCTCATTCAGCCATTCGATCAGTTCATATGCTTTCATATCGTTTCAGAGCTGTATGGATCAGCTCCATTTCCTCCTTTACTTCTGCCAGACGAGTTTTTGCGGAAACAGACTCTGCCCCGGAAAGACCGGCAAGTATTTTCTTACGGATCATTTCCTCCCGTAGAAGATACTCTTTAAGGACCGGGTGACATTTTTTCAGAAGGAGAGGTCCAAACCAGGCCTCTTCCTCTGTGTAAACAGTCTTTTCTCCCGCATTGTTACGTACCGCTTTCATCATAGGATAAAATTTTGCCGTCTTCTTTTATCATTTCTTCCCTTACGATCTCCCAGCCGATCTCAGAAAGAAAATGCCGGAAATGAGGAAGGTCCGACTGAGGCTGCAGGATCAGTTCCTGAAACCCCTCCCGGCACCTTCGCTCCATCCTTCAATATCCTTTCCATCAGAGGACCACCCATTTCCCCGCGATCACCAGGGTATCACCTTCTCCCGGCTCAAGCTTCGCAAGCCCGTCACTCAAAGCGGGTCTCTATGTAATCTTCAAGGCCATACGGGTAATATTCTCCCTGGCTCTTGAAAGCGGTCCCGGACGTACATCCATGGCAATGGCTGACGGACTGTTTTTTCACTGACAAGCCAGATCGACAGATAGCCATGGTCACATCCTACGTCTGCCTAGCCGGTTTCCTTTTGTTACCATACCGGCAATAGCACGAAGACGCATGGAAAGCTGTACAGATATATTTTTATCAGTCAAGATAATCCTTCAGCTTGCGGCTGCGGCTGGGATGACGCAGCTTGCGCAGAGCTTTTGCCTCGATCTGACGGATACGTTCTCTTGTGACATTGAACTCTTTACCAACTTCCTCCAGAGTTCTGGCACGTCCGTCGTCCAGTCCGAAACGGAGGCGGAGGACCTTCTGCTCACGGTCAGTAAGCGTACTTAAGACTTCTACCAGCTGCTCCTTCAGAAGTGTAAATGCAGCTGCATCTGCAGGTACCGGAACATTATCATCCTGGATGAAATCGCCAAGATGACTGTCTTCCTCCTCACCGATAGGAGTTTCCAGAGATACCGGCTCCTGGGAGATCTTAAGGATCTCACGTACACGGTCCACCGGCATGTCCATCTCCTCAGCGATCTCCTCCGGCGTAGGTTCACGTCCAAGCTCCTGGAGCAGCTGACGGGAAACACGGATCAGCTTGTTGATGGTCTCAACCATATGCACAGGGATACGAATGGTACGTGCCTGATCCGCAATGGCTCTTGTGATAGCCTGACGGATCCACCAGGTTGCATAGGTACTGAACTTGTAGCCTTTTCTGTTAAATCCAAAACTTTTTTTCAACTGGCCTTTGATAAGACCAATGATTTCCCTCCTGGATCAGATCAAGGAACAGCATTCCACGTCCAACATAACGCTTTGCAATGCTGACAACAAGACGAAGGTTTGCTTCTGCCAGACGTTTCTTGGCAGCTTCATCCCCCTTTTCCATTCTCTTGGCAAGCTCGATCTCCTCATCTGCACTTAACAGACTGACTTTACCGATCTCTTTCAGGTACATACGGACCGGATCCTCGATGCTGATACCTTCCGGTACAGAGAGGTCGATCTTATCAAGCTCTACCTCTTCTTCATCTTCCATCCCATCCATATCCATATCGTTATCAAGGAGGAGTTCGTCACCGCTGTTTTCTGTGATACGGAGAACGTCCACACCGCTGGCCTCCAGGAAGTCAAAAACCTTCTCCATCTGATCCACTTCCAGTGGAGAGTCCTTGAAAAAGTCGCTGATCTCCTGATATTCCAGCACATTCTTTTTCTTTTTTGCAAGTTCAAGAAGCTCTACAAGTTTCTCGCTGAATTTTGCCATATTCATTTCCATAGGTGCTCTATACCTCCATATAGTGTTTATATTTTATCCTTAATTGAAAGAAATATGCAGCTGCTGCCGCTTTCTTCCAAGCTCTTCCAGTTCTTTTTTTGCTTTTATCAGTTCCTGAAGCCCGGCCATGTCTGACGGGTCCCAGGTACGGTTTTTTTCTTTGAGGCTTTCTTCCTTGATCCGAAGCAGCGCATCGGAAAAAGCCCTCTGTTGTTCTCCTTCGTTTTCCAGATGAATGGTAGCATTAAAAAGAGATGCCACCTCCCGCTGCTCCTCACTGTCTGTAAAGGCGTTGAGAAGCTTTCCCGGATTGGTCTCTCCTTCCTTATGCTGGTCAAACAGCATCTGGGCTACCTCTTTATACAGCGGTACCACAAAATCGGAAGGGGAAATGTATTTTTCCACCTGTTCAAAAATACCCGGATAATTTACAAGCCAGGTCAGCATCAGCTTCTGTGCTTTGTCTGCGGCGGATTCCTTTTTCTTTGTTTCCGGAGTCCCGGACTTTGGCTGGATCCGTTTCTCTGCAGGCGTTCCCTTCAGAGCCAGCGTGTTGACCCTTTTCCGGATATCCTCCGTGCCCACTCCATAGCGGCCGTATTCCTTTACAATGGCTTCTATATAAAGATTCCTCTCCAGTTCATCGGAAAGCTCCAGAAGCATCCCGGCACACCGCTCAAAAAACTGATTCTGTCCCTGGGGTGCATCCATGGCAAATTCCTGTTCCGCAATATGTACACGAAACATAAAGCTGTCCATGGCCCGGTTCAGACGTTCCTCAAAGGCCTCCGCTCCTTCATTCTTGATGAACTCGTCCGGATCCTTCCAGGGCTTCAGGCTTACTACCCTGGACGTGACTCCCGCCTCCCGCAGGATCGGGATCGCACGAAGTGCCGCCCGGATCCCTGCACCGTCACTGTCATAAAGAAGCAGGACTTCCTTGGTGTAACGTTTCACAAGACTTGCATGTCCGGAGGTCAGTGCAGTTCCAAGCGACGCCACTGCATTGGTAAAGCCTGCCTGATGCATGGCGATCACATCCATATATCCCTCACAGAGGATCAGATAATTCTTCCTGGTGGTCCTGGCCACATTCAGCCCGTAAAGATTCCGGCTCTTATCAAAGATCTTCGTCTCCGGCGAATTCAGGTACTTGGGCTTGCCATCTCCCATGACACGACCTCCGAAACCAATGACCCGGTTGTTTACATCCATGATCGGGAAGATCACACGGTTCCAGAACTTATCATACATGCCTCGCCGCTCATCTACATTGAACAGGCCGGATTCCCTGAGAAGTTCATCACTGTAGCCCTTACCCTTAAGATATTTGTACAGATCATCACTGTACTTGTCCGAATATCCAAGACCGAATTTACGGATGGTTTCCTCGGAAAGACCTCTTCCTGTCAGATATCTGTAAGCCGCCTTTCCGCCTTCTCTCCGGAGCTGATAATAAAAGTACTGCGCTGCCAGCTTGTTGATCTCCAGAAGATTTGCTCTCTGTTCTGCTTTTTCTCTGGCTTCTCTGGAATACTCGATCTTCGGAAGCTCTACCCCTGCCCGGTCAGCCAGATGTGACAGTGCCTCACCAAACGAGTAATTCTCATATTCCATGATAAAATTGTATACGTTTCCTCCTGCTCCGCAGCCAAAGCAGTAATACATCTGCTTGGATGGTGTTACGGAAAAGGAAGGGGTTTTTTCATTATGGAAGGGACACAGCCCAAAATAGGAACTCCCCCTCCGTGTCAGTTTCACATACTGGGATATCACGTCTACAATGTCATTTTTCATTCGGACTTCTTCTATGATGTCATCTGAATATCGCATGCTTATCCCTCTTTTCCATTTAATAGACCTCCCAGGCTCTCGGTATATAGATCTCCCTGAATTTCTCCATGGAATACTGATCCGTCATTCCCGAAATATAATCACATACTGCCTGTCCCTTAGGTACTCCCCGGTATTCCACCAGTTCCCTGTATTCCCGGGACATTGCCTCCGGATGGTCGGTATAATATCCGTACAGTTCACTCAGCATCTGGATCACTTTATCCTCTTCTTTCCTGGCAACCGGATTCTCATAGACATTCCGGAACATCAGCGCCCGAAGCTCCATCATCGCCTCAAAAACATCCGGCGACATGGAGATGCTGTCTTTCCCCATACTGTTCTCTATAATATTATGTACGAAAGTATTCAGCCGTTCTCTCGTGGTATAGCCCAGAAAAGTTCTCATTGTGACCGGAATATCATCTTCTGTGATGATCCCTGCCCGCTGGGCATCGTCCATATCATGGTGGATATAGGCGATCTTGTCAGAAAAACGTACCACCTGTCCTTCCAGTGTGAAAGGATTTCCGCTGGTGCGGTGATTCATGATCCCGTTGCGGACTTCCCAGGTAAGGTTCAGTCCGTTTCCGTTCTTCTCCAGTACTTCCACAACCCGGACGCTCTGCTTATAGTGTGCAAAGCCACCCGGATGTACCTGATCCAGTGCTCT
>ENA-OQHF01001487-OQHF01001487.1-human-gut-metagenome-genome-assembly--contig:-NODE-1487-length-12833-cov-2.918306_pt1 | contig 12833 bp, 11 predicted proteins | sample MGYA00242559_ERZ504709 | MGnify/ENA primary metagenome ERZ504709 (study PRJEB26092, sample SAMD00036203) | human gut metagenome | host: Homo sapiens | study: EMG produced TPA metagenomics assembly of... | reverse complement strand
ATGTGGGTGAGAAGTCGGGAGATTATATTAAAAAATTATAAATACTAGGGGACTATCATCATGAGCAAAATTCAGGTGGAAGTACGTTTTACGGAAAACTGGAGTCTATCCGTGTGGGTGGGCAGGATATGGAGATCCCGAATGCCATCAAGACGAAAATCTATTGAAGAATGGTTTGAGCCGGCGGCTGGCCGTGTGAATTGGGACGGTCTGGGGGCTGAGATCAAGGCTATGGGTTTCAGCGATGAGAAAAATGCCGTGTACAGCTTTCAGTTCAATGGCCCGGAGGACAAAAAGCAGGAGTTTATGAAGTGTGTGCGAGACCATGGTCTGGGCGAGGAAGCACAGCAGGAAACGCAGGAGGAAACCGAGCAGGACTATCTGCAGGATGCCAGTGATTTTCAGCAGGTTGGCAATGCCGAGATGGCGTTTCAACGCTACATGGTTGCGGCCAGTGATTACGGACACCCAGAGGCACAACTGGAAGTGGCACGGTGTTACCAGAACGGTATTGGTGTAGCAAAGAATGCGGAAAATGCCGTTGTGTGGTATAAAAAAGCTGCCGAGCAGGGTAATGCGGAGGCGCAGTGCGCACTGGGCGAGTGCTATTATCAGGCTCGGGGCGTTGAAAAGGACGACAAAGAGGCCCGCAGATGGTACGAAGCGGCGGCAACTCAGGAAAATGCAACAGCGCAGTATATGACCGGGCGGCTGTATGCGGAACTCTCGTACAATGAGGCGGCTGTAAAGTGGTACACCAAAGCAGCAGAGCAGGAATGCCCGGAAGCACAGTATGAGCTGGGTGTGTGCTATGAGGCCGGCGACGGCGTCGGCAAGGACGAGGCAAAAGCCGCAGAACTGTACCGCAAGGCGGCAGTGCAGGGCTATGCGGAGGCGCAGAACGAGTTGGGCGCTTGCTATAGTAATGGCACAGGTGTCGCAAAAGATTTGGAGCAGGCGTTTGAATGCTACCGCAAGGCGGCAAAACAGGGCAATGTGAAAGCGCAGTACAATCTGGGCGTTTGCTATGAGTGTGGTTGGGGCGTAACGAAAGACCCTGTGCAGGCCGCTGAATGGTCTGCGAGAGCCGCAGAGCAGGGATTTGCGGCGGCACAGTATAATCTTGGCTATTTCTACAGGAACGGAGAAGGCGTAGAAAAAGACCCGAAAAAGGCTGCGATGTGGTACGAGAAAGCCGCAGAGCAGGGATTTGCGGAAGCACAATATATGCTTGGCTACTGCTATTGCTACGGCTTGGGTGTAGATGAAAATGAAACGGAGGCGGTAAAATGGTATAAGAAAGCAGCAGAGCAGAACCATGTGGAGGCACAGCATGATCTTGGTAATTGCTACTACTATGGCTGGGGCGTGGCAGAAAACAAAGCAGAAGCGGTAAAGTGGTATCAAAAGGCCGCAGAACAAGGCGATACAGATGCACAGTTTGCGCTGGGTAAGTGTTATTATTATGGAAATGGCACCGAAGTGAACTATGAAACAGCCGCAAGGTGGATTCAGAAAGCGGCAGAGCAAGGCAATGCGGACGCACAGAATCTGCTTGGTGATTGCTATTGTTATGGCTATGGCGTAGAGCCAAACAATGAGGAGTCCGCAAAATGGTATGAGAAAGCAGCGAATCAGGGCAATACGAAGGCACGTACAGTCTGGGACGCTGTTATAGAAATGGTACAGGCAAAAGAAAAGACCTTGCTGAAGCAGTAAAATGGTACGAGAAAGCAGCAGAAAGGGGGCAACGCGGACGCTCAGAACAGTCTTGGCTATTGCTATGAAGTGGGAGAAGGTGTAACAGAAGACCTGGCCAAAAGCAGCAAAGTGGTATCGCGAATCAGCAGAAAATGGCAAATGAAGTTGCACAGTGTAAATTTTTGGCCTTTGCTATGAGTATGGAAAAGGAATAAAAAAAAGACCTGGCCGAAGCAGCAGTATGGTACGACGAATCTGCAGAGCATGGATACGCAAGAGCTCAATTTAAGATTGGTCTGTTCTATGACAAGGGATATGGCGTGGCACAGAACAAAGAAGAAGCGGCGAAATGGTATCGGAAAGCCGCAGACCAGGGTGATGCGGATGCGCAATGTAATCTTGGCTATTGCTACAAGACAGGAGATGGTGTAACAAAAGACCCTGTCAGGGCAGCGGAGTTGTACCGTAAGGCTGCAGATCAGGGAAATGCAAGTGCGCAGAACAATTTGGGCTATTGCTATAAAAATGGAGAAGGCGTGGAAAAGAACAGCGCGAAAGCAGTTGAATGGTATCGTAAATCTGCGGAGAATGGTAATGCATATGCACAGTACAATCTTGGGTTGTGTTACGAATATGGTACAGGTGTAACGTTATCGAAAGCAACTGCGGCAGAGTGGTACCGGAAAGCTGCGAACCAGGGCGATGCTGATGCACAGTATAAACTTGGCGTGTTCTATGAAAATGGATACGGCGTGATAAAAGATGAAGCACAGGCCATGCAGTGGTACAAGAAAGCGGCTGAGCAGGGCAATGAAAGCGCAAAGAACGCTATTGACAGGATGCAGAGCAGCGGTATGGGTGCGGCAGTGGCAGCCGGCGCCGCGGCGGCCACTGTAGGTCTGTTGTAGAAAATTTTGAGGGGTTAACAGCAGAAAGGAAAATAAATCATGGCAGACGAGCTTGAGGTGCTTGAAAAACAGCAGCTTTCCGCGCAGCGGTCGCTGCATGACCTGACGGACCAGCTGACCCTTGCAGACCATCTGGTGTATAAAAAATATCTGACGGAACTGCAGAACTATGGCATGGTGGAGCTTTCTCAGAAGATGCTGGAGGTGCAGGATCCCGCTCAGTGTATCCGAATGTTCCAGCTGAAGAAACTGACCCTGAAAAAGGGCGAAGATATGTTCCAGAAGCTTTCCACGGTGTATTATTCCAGCATGGCGCAGGGCTGCAGTCTGGCGGTGATGATCGATGTGCCGGAAGGAAATGCAGGTGCCAATATCTATCTGGGCGTTCGCGAGGATCCCCTGAAACAGAGCATGAAGAGCCGCAAGCTGGAAATTTCCAGCAAGGTGTTGCAGAAAGTGCTGCTCTCCAACTTCCCCGGTTCCGATATAAAAGGCATTTCTCCGGAGGCGGGAAAAAAACTGTTGGAAGAAGCCTTTGGCGAAGAGCAGGAGGCGGTGGCCTCAGTGTCCTGTGTGGCAGCGCTGCGCGATAAGTCTAAAACGGAAGATAAAGCCTTTGTGCAGGGCATCGAGCGCTTTATGGACGCGATGGAAGGAGAAAAGTATACTGCGCTGTTTTTGGCAGAACCTGTTTCCAATGAAACGCAGGCGGCTATCCGCAGCGGGTATGAAAATCTGTACAGCACTCTTTCGCCCTTCCGCAAGAGTACATGGTCTTATACCGAGAACCAGAGTACTGCTGTGATGGAGAGCCTGTGCAGTGGAACTTCCCATACCATCAGCGATACTGTCAGCACGACTACAACGGACGGTACGAACCAGTCCTCTTCGGTGACGGACGGCACACAGAAAACGAAAGGGGTCAGCGGCGGTATCAACGGCGGTGTCGGCAGCAGCTTCGGCACCTCGGTCACAAAAAATCTCGCCGGTGGCTGGCGGCATTGCAGGCATTCTGGGTCTGGGCGGCTTGGCAGCTTCGGCCCTGATTCCGGGCGCGGGGGCCGTCATCGGCCCGCTGCTTGGCACGGCGGGCAGGGCCATAGGAGGCATGACGCCAGCCAGAACGGCTTTCAACAGCATCGCCCGGAACATCGGCGGCTCCATGGGCGTCAATGCTTCGTGGGGCACCAGTCACTCTACCACCGAACAGACCGGTACTTCGCACAGCACCTCCGATGGAACATCGCATGGAACATCGGACACCACCAGCCAGCAGGAGAGCCACGGCACAACGGACACCCGCGGCACGGGCCGTACTCAGCAGGTGGAACTGTGCAATAAATCGGTGGAGGAACTGCTGGAACGCATTGAAAACCAGCTCAAGCGTGTAAAGGAAAGTGAAGATTATGGCTGCTATAACTGTGCAGCGTATTTCCTTTCGTCTACTCAATCCACAGCACTTTTGGCGGCCAACACTTACCGCGCATTGATGGTAGGCGAGGGCTCCTCGGTGGAGAGCGGTGCCGTCAATGTGTGGAAGAACAATGAGGCAGAAGTGGCACAGCTGCGGGAATATCTCAAGCGATTCATGCAACCGGTCTTTGCTCGCCCACTATGGGAGAATGCGCCGGATAGTCTGCTTTATACACCTGCAACGCTGGTCAGCGGGCGGGAACTGCCGATGCACCTTGGCTTGCCCACCCGCTCAGTGCATGGTTTGCCGATTATTGAGCACGCGGAGTTTGGCCGCAATGTGCCGGATGAGGCGATGCCGGATGAGGACAAGATGAATCTGGGCAAGATTTACCACATGGGCAAAGAGGAAGCGGCAGGACTGCTCTTGAACCGGCAGGCGATGGCTTCCCACACATTCATCACTGGCTCGACCGGCACAGGCAAATCCAATGCGGTCTACCATCTGCTGGATGAGATCACAAAGAACGGACAAACGACGTTTCTTGTGGTGGAACCGGCCAAGGGCGAATACAAGAACGTGTTCGGCAATCGTACAGATGTGCAGGTGTTTGGTACAAACCCCAGAGAAACGCCGCTGCTGCGCATGAACCCCTTTGCATTCCCTGAGAATATCCATATTCTGGAACATATTGACCGTCTGGTGGAGATATTCAACGCCTGCTGGCCGATGTATGCAGCCATGCCAGCGGTGCTGAAGGATGCTATTGAGCGCAGCTATCAGAAAGTAGGCTGGGATCTGCGCAATTCTGAGAGCGAGAAGGGAATTTTCCCAACCTTCTTTGACCTGCTGGATATTCTGCCGGGCGTCATTGAAGAGTCGCATTATTCCAAGGATACCCAAAGCGATTATGTGGGCGCATTGTGCACCCGCGTAAAGTCGTTGACAAACGGTATTTATGGAAGTGTGCTTTGCGCAGAAGATGCGCTGAGCGATGCTGAAATGTTCGATCAGAATGTGATCGTAGATTTGAGCCGTGTGGGCTCTATGGAAACGAAATCGCTGCTGATGGGCATCTTGGTGATGAAGTTACAGGAATACCGGATGTGCAGCAGCGGGATGAACAGCAGGCTTCGCCATGTCACAGTGCTGGAAGAAGCGCACAACCTGCTGCGCAAGACCTCGGCAGAGCAATCACAGGAAGGTGCAAATTTGCAGGGCAAGTCGGTGGAAATGCTGGCAAATGCCATTGCGGAAATGCGTACTTATGGTGAGGGTTTTATCATTGCAGACCAGGCACCCGGACTGCTGGATATGTCGGTCATCCGCAACACGAACACCAAAATTATTATGCGCCTGCCGGACGAAGAGGATCGCAAGCTGGTAGGCAAGTCTGCCGCCCTGAAGGAGGCACAGATCGACGAATTGTCCAAGCTGCCGCTGGGTGTGGCTGCCGTTTACCAGAACGAGTGGCCGGAGGCGGTGCTCTGCAAGATTGAGGCGTATCCCATGCCGGAAAATGCTGTTTACCACAAGCCTTCAAAAATGCCGCATGAAATCAACGCAGAGTTTGTATTCGGACAACTGGCAGTGGGCAAAGAGCTGGAACCGCTGAGCATTTCGGAGATGGAGCAGCTGAAGCTCTGGCTGAAACGCCATGAGACTGTGCTGAAGCCGGAGGACGACCGCTACCTGGAACGGGTCTTTGCAGGTGGAGAACTGGATGTGGCTAAGACTCGGAAAGCTGTGTTCGATTTCTTTGGTGGGATCGGTACAGTCGTTGATTACTGTGCCGCAGCTAAAAAATCGCTCACACCCCGTAAAGAATTTCTGGAACAGCTGCAGGGACAGTACGGCCTGAAAGCTGCTGCTGCAGACTGGGTGCTAAATAGCGTGATAAGCATGGGCATGAGCCTGAACCCGGATGCAAAGGCTGTAGATAATCTAAGGACGAATTTTGAACAGCAGGGAGGTCGTGTGCTGTGAGGCGAGAAATCTCAGAAGCGAAACCGATGGAAGCAAAAACGCACATTGGGTTGGATGATGTCGTCAAACGGTCATTTGAGCGTCTACAGAAAGGCGTGACAGAAAAGGCAGAAGAAAAACTGGATGCTGCTACGGAAAAGTCATTTGCAGAGCTAGAAAAAGAGCTGGAATACAAAAATAACGATGATGGAATGCCGTACCGTATGGAGCAGGATCTTTTGTCGGATGCAGAGTATAAAAGAAACGGATATGAGTACACTACCGATCACCTTGGAAGGCTGTTTACAGCCGAAGGAGACCTGCATCTGAAAGAGCATGATGGTCGTCTGCAAATTAAAGACAGCATCCATGACATTGGAAAAGGATATGAAAAAAGTACCGATGATCGAGGTCATGCAATTGCAGATCGCTTTGATGGGGCAAACGATTTGGAAAATCTCATTCCGCAGGATTCTGGACTAAATCGGAACGAATTCAAAAATTTTGAGAATAAACTGGCACAGGAAGTGGAAGCTGGGAAAAAAGTCAATCTGAAATTGGAGATGCATTATCCGGGAGACTCCTTCCGCCCGGATGCCATTACTGCTGTGACAACGATTGACGGAAAGCAGGAAGTTAAAGTATTTCTGAACGATTAGTATTTATAAGTCCACTGCACTTTCAAGTTATTACAATCTCGGTCGATTGCACATACAATACAAGTATCACTTCACAAAACGGAGGGGACTTGTACTATGGTGGACTACGCCGACATCGGAAAACGTATTCGTGCCTGCCGCCTTGCAAAGGGCATGACGCAGGAGCAGCTGGCCAATGAGGTCGGCGTGGTAGTTACGCACATCAGCCATATCGAGACGGGCAACTCGGTGCCCAGCCTGAAAACGCTGATCGACATCATCAACGCACTGGACTGCTCCGCAGACGAGCTGCTGTGCATCGAGATCAAAAAAGCAAAGCCGGTGTTCGACAGCTGGATGACCGAACAGCTTGCAGATTGCTCTGCCGATGAGGCAAAGATCATCAAAGAAACGGTGGTCAGTCTGAAAAAATCGCTCCGAAAAGTGTACGGAAAGTCCTCTAAATACAGATATGACTAAAATTTCAAAAACTAAATGTCAGTTGATAGGTATTGAGTGTCTGAAAGAACACCAATAAACAGAATGAACCGCCTCGGTTTCCATAGTAGGAAGCCGGGGCGGTTTTTATACAAAAAAGAGATCGTTTTTTTGTAGCTTTGATGAATTGGCGCGGAGCCGTTGACAGCAGAAGGGCAGAAGCGTATCTTTGGAACAGAAGGCAGAACAGGGCCATAAATAGCAGTTTTCTTTACCTTGCAAGGACACTTTCGTTTTGATGAGGCACGACCCGGTGTGCCGCTTTTTTATTTGCGGAGATAAAATGCAAAAAGTACGGATTATAGTACACATTATCTGCTATGCTCGGTACACGGAAAGCACACACCGGAAAAGGAGCAAAAATGCGCTGGACGTTGAATAAAACAAGGCTTTTGGCTGGTAAAACGGACCCGGAGAATACCAGCCTGTGGCTGCCGCTCTGGATGCACCTGTGGGATACGGCGGGCATCATGGAGCGGTTGGTCCGGCAGTGGCTCCCGGAAAGTGCAAAACGGGCCATGGGCTTTGAGCGCGAGGAAGCGTTGCTCGCGCATGCTCGGTTTCTGGGCGGGATCCATGATATAGGCAAGGCTACGGTAGCCTTTCAGGCAAATATCCTGCGCACTCTGCCGGAGGCGCGGCAGCGGCTGGAAATGCTGACGCCGCTGGACTGTCCTGAACAGAACCGCCGGGAGTCGCCGCATGCCCGGGCGGGAGAGGCAATGCCTGCTGTGGGATGATTGTCCCGGCGGGCTAGCCTCCGATTGTGGGAGCGCATCACGGCAGGCCACAGAGCTGCGCGGCGGTCGATGATCAGTTAGAGGGTTGGGAGAGCAACTACTACCCCAAGGGACAAAAAAGGTCATGGCAGGGCTTTTGGACATGAACTGCTCATGACTGTTTTGCAGGACTGCGGCTTTGATGATACGACGGAACTGTACGACCTGGACCCGCAGGAGGAAGTGCTTCTGACCGGACTTCTGATCATGGCAGACTGGATCGCCAGCAATACGGAATACTTCCCCCTGATCCCGGTAGAGGAGCTGGGCAGCATGCAGGATTACCCGGCGCGGGTGGACAGGGCTTGGGAAAAGCTGGCCCTGCCCTTCCCGTGGGAGGCACAGCCGGGCATCGCAGACCCGCAGGAGTTTGCGGTGCGGTTCGGCTTTGCGCCCAATGCGGTGCAGAGGGCTGTTCTGGAAGCTGCAGATACCGCAGCGGAACCGGGTATCCTGATCTTGGAAGCACAGATGGGCGTGGGCAAAACCGAGGCGGCGCTGGCCGCTGCGGAGATCATGGCTAGCCGGTTCGGGCTGGGCGGTGTCTTTTTCGGGCTGCCCACACAGGCCACGGCAAACGGCATCTTTCCCCGGCTGCTTGGCTGGGCAGACACGCAGTCTGAGGAGACGCTGCCGCAGGCTATAAAGCTGGCGCACGGCATGGCAGAACTGAACGAGTGCTATTTGCGGTTACAGGGGCGCGGGGTGCAGCTGGAGGAAGATGCGCAGGAAGAGCATCGGGTACAGGTACACCAGTGGTTTCGAGGAAACAAACAGGTACTGCTGGCAAACTTCGTGATTGGCACAGTGGATCAGCTGCTGCTGGCGGCACTTGCCCAGAAGCACGTTATGCTGCGGCATCTGGGACTTGCGGGCAAGGTGGTCATTATTGATGAGTGCCACGCCTACGATACCTACATGAACTGCTATCTGGACCGGACACTGGAATGGCTGGGCTGGTATAAGGTGCCGGTCATTCTGCTTTCGGCCACCCTGCCCGCCCGGCGGCGCACAGAGCTGGTCGAGGCCTACCAGCAGAAAAAGGCTGCCCCGGACGCCCCATGGGAAACCAGCTGCGGCTATCCGCTGCTGACATGGACGGATGGCGCAGAGGTAAAGCAAACGGCCATCCCATCGGACGCACCCGGTCAAACGGTGCAGCTGACCACGCTCACAGAGCCGGAGCTGCCCGCGCTGCTGCGCCGGAAACTGGTCGAGGATGGCTGCGCGGGGGTGATCGTAAACACGGTCAAAAAAGCGCAGAAGATCGCACAGCTGCTGCGGGAAAGCCTGCCGGACAAAGAGGTGCAGCTGTTCCATGCGCAGTTCCTGATGCCGGACCGTGCGGCGCGGGAAAACCAGCTGATGGCACGCATTGGCAAGGGCTCTGCACCGGAGTGCCGGAACGACCTGATCGTGGTGGGCACGCAGGTGATGGAGCAGTCGCTGGACATTGATCTGGACGTTCTTGTCACAGAGCTTTGCCCCATGGATCTGCTGCTGCAGCGCATTGGACGGCTGCACCGCCACTACCGCAGCCGCCCCGCTCCGTTGCAGCAGGCCTGCTGCGCGGTGCTGGACACCGGGGAAGATGCCTTTGACGCGGGCAGCGAGGCGGTATATGGACAGTGGATGCTCTGGCGCACCCGGAACTTTCTGCCCCGGAGCATTCGGCTGCCGGAGGAGATCTCTCCGCTGGTGCAGCGGGTCTACGGCTGGGAGCGGGAAGCTCCCGGCGGGGCGCAGGGCGAGGAAATGCGCTGCATATATGAGCGGACGCAGGAGAAAAAGAAAGCACGCGCCGAAGCATACCTTGTGCCGCAGCCGGAAACGCACCGGCTGGCGCAGCTGAACACGCTGGACGACTGGATGCAGAACGAGGGCGCCTGCTCCGACCCGGCAGCGCGGGCGGCAGTGCGGGACGGCGACCCCTCGGTAGAGGTGCTGGTAATGCAGTGTCGGGCAGACGGCAGCATCCACTTTCTGCCGTGGCAGGAGGGCGGCAGTGCCGTAGCTGTCGACAGCCCGCCCCCGCCGGAAACGGCACTGAAGATCGCCCGGCAGAAGCTGCGGCTCCCGGCGGTGTTCGGCAAGGCGTGGAAGGTGGACGGGGTCATCCGGGAGTTGGAAGCGGACAACCGCAGCCGTCTTGCGGCGTGGCAGCTGTCGCCGCTGCTGCACGGAGAACTGGTTCTGCTGCTGGATGAAAACCTGACTGCCCGGCTTGCGGGCATGGAACTTTGTTATGACCGTGAAAACGGCCTGTATTACCAAAAGGAGGAGACGGATGAAGGAAATTGAATTCAACTTGCTGACCGAACCGTGGATACGGGTGCGGCTGCGGGACAACACGGTGCGGGAGGTGTCCCTGACCGAGGCGCTGGTGTCGGCGCAGGATTATGCGGACCTTGCGGGCGAGATGCCCACCCAGAACGCCGCCGTGCTGCGGCTGCTGCTGGCGGTGCTGTTCACCGTGTTCTCCCGGGTGGATGCAAAGGGAGAGTCCCGCCCACTGATGCAGAGCGATGATGCACTGGAGCGCTGGAGCGCGCTGTGGCAGCTTGGGCATTTCCCGGCAGAGCCTGTCCGGGATTATCTGGAGCAGTGGAAGGACCGCTTCTGGCTGTTCCACCCGACACACCCCTTCTGGCAGGTGCCGCAGGCAAAGATCGGCACGGAATACGGTGCGGCCAAACTCAACGGTGAAATGTCGGAAAGCAGCAATAAACTCCGGCTCTTTCCAGCTGTATGCGGGGCAGAGCAAGGAACAGCTGAACTATCCGCAGGCGGCGCGGTGGCTGCTGTGCGTGAACGGCTATGATGACACCTCCGCAAAGCCAAAAGGAAAGGGACTTCCGTCCGTAGGAGCCGGGTGGCTGGGCAAGATCGGTTTTATTCAGGCACAGGGTGATAATCTGTACGAGACCCTGATGCTGAACCTGACGCTGCTGCGCGACGGCCGGGAATGCTGGGGCGAAAGCAAGCCCTGTTGGGAATTGGAAGCACCAAAGAGCGCGGAACGGACAGAAATTTGCTGCCCGGATAACCCGGCACAGCTGCTCACCCTGCAATCCAGAAGGCTGTTGCTGCACAGGACAGGGGAGAATGTGGATGGGTTCTGTCTGCTGGGAGGAGATTTCTTTCCCAGAGAAAACGTCTTTGCCGAACAGATGACCATCTGGCGCACGATGCCAATCAAGAAAAATGAACCGGTGGTGTTTGTGCCCTGCCGTCATGACCCGGCCAAACAATTCTGGCGGGAGTTCTCGGCGGTCTTTTGTCAGGACAGCGGGCATCGCCCGGGCGTTGTATGCTGGATCGAAAAGTTGCAGGAAAAGAGATTGAAACTTCTGGATCCCCGCAGAAAGATACATTTCCGCATCTCCGGTGTCCAATATGGCGATAAGGACTTCTTTGTAAATGATTCTTTCAGCGACAGCCTGACCTTTCAGGCAGGGATTTTGGATGAGATAGGGCGCCCATGGCAGAGCCGGATCGTCAGAGAAATCGAGCGCTGTGAACAGACAGCGGCGCTGATCGGGCGTTTTGCACAGGAGCTGGCAATTGCCGCCGGTGACCGGAATGAAAATGCAGGCGGCGCGGTTCGTGCACAGTTCTACTTTGCGGTGGACCAGCCCTTCCGGCAGTGGCTGCAGGCGATCGACCCGGAGCAGGACGACCCGGATGAGGCGGCACTGCGCTGGCAGGCGCAGGCGCGCAGCATCGCGGAAAAGCTGGGAAAGCAGATGGTGATGGAGGCCGGAAACGCCGCCCTAAAGGGACGCCGCATTGTGGTGGATAAGGATAAAAAGACCGAGCGCACCATTCTGTATACCGCGCCAAAGGCCTATAATCATTTCCGCACAAGGCTTTGGGAAATCTATCCCAAAACAGAACCATAAAGGGGGAATTGTATGAAACACAGGACGTCAAACTGTATGCGGCGCAGCAGCTGCACAGGCTTCAGGCTCTGCCGGACAACCAGCGGCGGGCAGAACTGGCAAAGCTGCGGCGGGGTATCGGCCACGCACCCGGCGAGCTGCCGGAGCTGTGGGGATGCTTTTTGCTGGGAATGCCGGAAAGCTTTCAGGGGCGCAGTGCTCCCTCGGCGGCAGAGTGGGCGGTCTACCTTGCCCTGACCCTGTATGCTGTGCATCAGCAGGGGAATGACCGCCCATGAACTGCCCGGCGAACACGCTGGGCGTGCGGTGCGGCAGCTGGCAGAGCGGAACAGTGCCGGACAGGACTGGACCGAGGCCAGTGTGCTCCGGCGGTTCAATGCGCTGGCCACCGCGAAGAAATTACCGAGATCAGCCACCATCTGCGGGGCATGATCCAGTTGTTGAGTGCGGCAAAGGATGGCGGCATCCCGCTGGACTATCCGCAGCTTGCGGCAGACCTGTATGAATTGCAATGCACCGACCCGCGGTATGCGCAGACCCCCGCCAATGTCCGTCTGCGGTGGGGGCAGGACCTGTACCGCGACCCGAAGCCTGCACCGGAAGAGAAAGAAAAGGAGACTTGACCATGAAGAAGCGCCTGTATGTTGATTTCCACATTTTGCAGACCGTCCCGCCCAGCTGCATCAACCGGGACGATACCGGCAGCCCCAAAACGGCAGTGTACGGCGGTGTGACCCGTGCCCGGGTATCCTCACAGGCATGGAAGCACGCCATGCGTGCAGCCTTTGCGGAGAATGCTCAGCTGGACGTGGGCAAGCGCACCAAAAAGGCCGCAGAACTGATGAAGGCGCAGATCCTTGCACTGGCCCCGGAACTGGATGCGGACAAGCTGGCAAAGAAAACGCTGGAGAATGCGGGCATCAAGAGCGACGACAAGGGCACCAAGGCACTGTTCTTCATGAGCACTGCGCAGGCAAAGGCATTGGCAGAGCTGGCTGTGGAGGGCTCTGCGGATAAAAAGCAGTATC
>ENA-OQHF01001485-OQHF01001485.1-human-gut-metagenome-genome-assembly--contig:-NODE-1485-length-12852-cov-2.541532_pt1 | contig 12852 bp, 15 predicted proteins | sample MGYA00242559_ERZ504709 | MGnify/ENA primary metagenome ERZ504709 (study PRJEB26092, sample SAMD00036203) | human gut metagenome | host: Homo sapiens | study: EMG produced TPA metagenomics assembly of... | reverse complement strand
CAACGTTGTAACGTTTTGACTGAGACGCCCAATAATTCAGCAAAATCTTTTGGTTTGTAATTAGTGATATTAGATGTGTTCATAACAATATCCTCCATGAGTATATTTTAACACATTTAATCACTATTGACAATGATTTTGATTACTTAAAGTTTTCTCCTTTGCATTTATACTCTTTCCAGATAATTGCAAAACTCATCCTACACTTCTTTCAATTGTTTAAAATCAACAAAAACATTCAAGACACGTTCTCATGAGTTTCGCAATTATCTATAAACTCTTTCCCCATTATATAGAACAATTCATCTTCCTTCAAGGAATTTTTCCACCACAGGTTTTCCATTTTCCATACGGATGCGGATACGTCCACACTCCATTGTCTCATAGACTGCACTTCCGCTCTCCTTTATATTGCAGAGAGCCTCCTCACCCGGATGCCCATAGCGGTTGTTTTCCCCACAGGAAATGGTTGTGATCTCCGGTGAGAGTGCCATTAGGAAATCCCGACTGTTGGAATATCTCGAGCCGTGATGCGCCGCCTTGTAAAATGTGACGCTGCCAACCTTTTTGTGTTCCACAAGATACTGTTCTTCTGCGCTGCTGATGTCCCCGGTAAAAATACCGGAAAACTCCTGATCTTCATAGCGCAGCACAAGGGACAGTGCATTCTTATCATCACTTTTATAAGTTTGATCCGGGAAAATGCAGCGCAGCCCCGCCTCACCATCGGTGAATATGTCACCGCAGTCCATTTTCAAAATTTCTGTTCCATACGTTTGCGCCAGTGCCAAAAGTTCCTGATAGGCTTCGTCATTTAATACATATTTTGAAAACACAATATGATCGATCTCATACTCTGCCTGCAAGATCTCCTTTAACCCTGAAATATGGTCTGCGTCTGTGTGTGAAACAATCCAGTAATCTATTTTTTTCACACCCTTTGCTTTCAGGAACGGAAGCATCCGGTATGTTCCGACTTTACTCACATCCGTACTGCCGCCGTCCAAAAAAGAAAATTTTGTCCCCTCTTTCGTGTGAAGATACATACCGTCCCCCTGCCCCACATCCAACACATCTAGCTCAAATCCCTTCACCGGGTTATGCAATACTGCAAGCAGCATAAAACAGCCTATGAAAACAAATCCACGCCGTTGCTTCATCTGTTTCATTGCGAAAAGCACGGCTCCCAATATCAGATAAAAAAGCAACAGTTTCTGCCAGTCCGGCTGCCCCGTGATCCAGACAGCCCCCGGTAAACTGACACTGAGCCTGCACACCTTCTCATAAAATACCAAAATCCAGTGACAAGGCACAAAAGAATGGCCTGCAGCACGGACAGACAGTAACCCAACAAAGCCGCCAAGAAGTCCAAGAAACAACAGTACTCCAATGATCGGCAGCACAAAAAAATTGATAAGCATTGACCAGACCGGCACCTCATAAAAGAAATAAGCCGTAAGCGGCACCGTTGCAAGCTGAATTGCAAAACTCACCAGAAAGTTCTCCGAAAAAGTAAAGAACGGCTTTTTTATTTTGATCAGTGTCTGTCCCACAGCCACAATTCCAAGCACCGCTGCAAATGACAGCAAAAATCCTGCATACCAGAGCAGATAAGGGTTGTCCAATAAAATCACAATGGCGGACAGTCCCAGAGCAGACAGCGTATCATAACTCCTTCCAATCCACTGTCCGAACAATAAAACGAAAAACATGAGCACCGCGCGTATGGTCGATGTCCCAAGTCCAGACATCATCCCATAGCCGCCGATGACCGTGCCTGCAATAACACCGGAAGTCAAAAAGGAGCATTTTATTTTCCGAAGCAATTTATAAAGTCCCATCCCAATCACAGAAATATGCAGTCCGGAAATCGCCAGCACATGGGAAATTCCTGCTTTCTGATACATCTGCTTCACCTCTGCGTCCAGAAGATTTTTCTCTCCGAGCGTCATCGTGGAAAGCACACCAGCATCTGATGTGCTCATACAGCTTTCGTATACACCGCTTATCTTCCGGCGCAGCCTGTAAATTTTCTCCCCGAATCCATCCTCTGCTCCGTAAACATTTTTCACAATAGCTTCCTTCAGTTGAAAATCGATCTTTTTGGATTCATAAAATGCTTTTGCGTCAAAATTACCATCATTGGATGCACTTTTCCACAATTCAACCGTTCCTGTTACAATAAGGGTTTGCCCGATGGAATCATCATCGGAAGTCTGATAAAAAAGAATTTGATTGCATGGCAGTATCTCCTGCCTGATAGATAGATAACAATGATCTAAATAATAGGAATATTGTCCGTTTTTTAACTGTTTGCTGCATAGTTTTCCCTGCACAGTCACATTCATTCCATCCTGTAGTTTCATCATGTATGCGTCACGAAATGATTCATTCTGTGCATAATGAAATGCCCCTGCCAAAAAGAATATAAGAAAACATCCCACACGAAAGGCTGGGTATATCCACGCTCTGGCATTTGCCATACTGTCTTTCTCACTACAGTTACGGATCGTATTGTGCCATAAATTCCATACAATTCCAAACAGTATTCCGGCAGCAACTGCTGCCAGATACCATTTTTGATACCTCATAAACAAAATTCCAAGAATCAATCCAGATGCCATTTCACATAATGGCCGTTTAAACAATAATTACTGTTCCTCCGTTTCTGTCTCCTCCACAACCTCTGTATCCGATTCCGTTGTTTTGGCGATATAATCCAGATTCCTGTCATACATATCTGCAAGTTTAAAACTGTCCCGATATACACCGCTTGTATCGCCATTCACGGAAATCTGCACTTTACTGATGGAGGATAACTCTGACAATGAATCCACAATAGAATAAATCACAATGGCTTCATTCACTGAATAATCCTGATTCTTAAAGTTCTCATCAAAGCTGACATAGCATACCCCATCCACAAGCGATACGCTCATTAATTTGGTTCCCGAAGGAATTGCAGATCTGGCATTCTTCGATTCCGGTCCTTCGAGAAGCTGCTCCATGATCAGTTTTTCCAACGAGATATTACTGCTGTAGTGAACCCGTCTTGTCTCTTTCACAAGTCCGTCTCCCGCCTGATTGGAAAAATAAAGTGTGAGATTCGTATTCTGGATCGTATTGATCTGTTCTCCGGGATTCTCCACAAAACTTTCTGCGTACATTGTTCCGACCATTTTACCGTTCACGTCCGTCAGCGGCTTTTCATCCACATAAAAGGACACACAGTCGATCCCGGAAATCTGTGTCATCGTGCGTACCACTGCCGCCCTGCACAAAACCTCTTCCACTTCTTTCATATTCAGATAATCTACATCAAAATAGATAGTGAGAAGTGCTCCGTCCAGCGAATACTTTGTGATCTCCACATCATTTGGGATCGGTTTACGGTATTCCACATTATCCGGATCAGAACTTAAGGCTGCAAAAAATTCTTCGATCAACGCATCTGTCGTTGTTGCGGACGCATCATAAGGCATCTCGGCAATCCCGGTTTTATCTTTATTCAGATATTCGATGTTGTATTTACTTGTCTCTTTTCCATTCGAGCACCCCGCCAGTAAAAGCATGCACAGAAATGCCAGAAGAAAGACTATTTTTTTTCTCATTACTTTTTTGCTCCATTACCAAAAATCTGCTGTCACATATCGCACTACGCGATGTAATTCAAAGGAATACGGACATTGAAAATGGTTCCCTCTCCCTCTGTACTAAACACTTTGATCGCACCGCGGTGCATCAGCACTGCATTGCGGGTGATTGCAAGCCCAAGACCGGTTCCACCGATCTCTCTTGAGTGGGACTTGTCCACGCGGTAAAAACGTTCATAAATATGCTCTAAGGAGTCCTCCGGAATACCGATACCCGAATCCTCGACCTTCAGATAGAAATACTGGTGATCCGCGTTCAGTGTGACATGCACCCATCCACCCGGTTTATTATATTTGATCGCATTCTCGATCAGATTCGTAAATGCAAGTGTGATCTTCACCTCATCCACATCCGCGGACACCGGGCGGAAGCTTTCTAACACAAGTTCCACATTCTGTTTCTCCGCAATCGGGTTTAACCGCTTCAAAATCTGCTCCAGCAGCTCATTGATGTTCATATTGGTAACATTTAAGTCTGCCGCGGATTTATCCATTTTCACCAGAGATAGAAGGTCGTTGATGATCTTCGTCTCACGGTCGATCTCATTTCCGATATCGCCCATAAACTCTTTGTAAAGTTCGATTGGCGCATCTTCCATGCTGTTAAGAGAATCTGCCAGAACTTTCATGGATGTCAGCGGTGTTTTTAACTCATGAGACACATTGGATACAAATTCCTGTCTGGAATCATCCAGCACTTTCATTCTGCCTAACATCTCATTAAACTTTTTACAGATTTCAATTGTTTCCGTGTAATCATTCACAGACAGCGCATCTTCCCCATATCCGGTTTTGATCTCATCAATAGACTTTGACATCTTATGGAATGGTTTTACCAGCTGGATACTTAAGATCACTGCAAGGAAAACTGCCGCCACAGCACAGATCAACTGGATCACATAGGCGTTTCTCGCCAGATACTCCATATTGAGGTTAATGCTGTCCGTCGACACACTGACTAACATAACACCTAAAACCTCTGTTGCCCCGGTCTGTTCCACCGGTCTGCTCAATGGAACGGTCAGTTCAATATAGCGGTTTTCCGCGTCATATTTTTTGATCTCCTGGCCGTAATAACTCTCAATTACCTCTTTGGAAATGATCGTCTTATTCGTGTCAAGATCATACGTATCCTTGATAATGTGAAACTCATTATCGATCACCATGACACGGCCATCATAAATATTCGATAACTGATCTAATTCTGCATTGATAATCGTTGAGTTTGGATAATTCAGATAATCATTGGAAACAATCTGATTCGCCAGGATTTTTGCCTGGCTTAAGATCTCACTTGTCTTGATTGAAACAGACCGGTCCTCATATGTCTTTACAATTCCAACTTTTAAAACGATTCCCGGTACAATTCCAAAAAGGATTAAGAAAAGTATCAGTCTGAATTTCAGACTTTTAAAAAAATTAATAACATTTTTAAATCTGGACATTCTTTCGCACCCTGACTAATTCTGGTAATAGTAGTATCCCACACCCCACTTGGTATGAACATACTTTGGCTCGCTTGGATTCTTTTCGATCTTCTCTCTGAGACGTCTGACATGCACATCCACAGTTCTGACATCCCCCGGATACTCGTAACCCCATACAAGATTGAGCAGATTCTCCCTGCTGTATACTTTATTCGGATTATTGACCAAAAGTTCTAAGAGATCAAACTCTTTTGCAGTCAGATTCACTTCTTTATTCAGGATAAACAATCTTCTGCTCTCGCAATCCAGACGAAGATCACCCGCTTCAATGACCTTGGAATCCTCTTTCTTCGGCTGGCTTCCTGCGGTTCTCCGCATAATTGCCTTGATTCTTGCTTTGACTTCCAGGATGTTGAACGGCTTTGTGATATAATCATCTGCTCCGTATTCCAGACCGAGGATCTTATCCATGTCATCGCCTTTTGCAGTCAGCATCACGATTGGCATATCAGAGAATTCGCGGATGTGCTGGCATACTTCAAATCCATCCATCTTCGGAAGCATGATATCCAAAAGAATCATATCATAATGATTCTCTGTTGCCATTTTCAGTGCCTCTTCCCCGTCATATGCACAGTCCACTTCCATTCCATCCTGCTCTAAACGAACCGGATTCCTTTTACGATTAATTTTTCATCATCAACAACAAGAACCTTTTTTGCCATTTTTACACCTTTATACTATCCTTTATTTTGTTAAAAACTCCTTCTTTGATTCCATCCACATTCATGATCTCCTCAATAGAAGAAAATCTGCCGTGTGCTTCCCGGTACTGAAACAATGCCTCTGCTTTTGACTGCCCGATTCCCGGAAGCGTCATAAAATCTGCAACACTTGCCCGGTTAATGTCCAGTAAGCCATCATCCACATTGCTCTCGGATTCTTCCTGTGCAGCCGCCACTTCTTCCATGGTCGGAATTCTTAACATCTGTCCGTCCGTGACAAACTCTGCCTGATTTACCGCTTCCATCCCGGCATCCTCTGTCATCCCGCCAGCCATCGCCACTGCTTCATAAACACGGCTGTTCTCCGGCAGCTCATACACTCCCGGATTTTCTACTGCCCCGCAAACATACACCATACAACTGCCCATCTCTTCCTGGCAGTCTTTCTCCTCTGTCTGCGGAACTTCACTTGTCTCTGTCTGTATTTTCTCCAAATACACATTATTCCTGGAACCACATCCACAGAGCACTCCCATGCAGAATATGATTACCAGGAATACTTTCCTCTTTCGATTCATAGCATTCTCCTTCTCCACCGAATGCATCATCACAGATGGATGAAAGAGCCCTCAACGCCTGATGTATATATTTTAACGAAATTTTACAAATATGACAAGACTATTAAATATATTATATCCATTTTTTTAAAAATATTGAGATATTGTTTCTTTTAATGTTACCCAAAATTCTTTTGCATCCTGTGAATCCGGTACCGGGATCGCATTTTCGTAAGCCTGATAGGCAATCTGTTCCTTCTCGTCTGCGTCCTCTGATAATTTTACGGAATAATGACCGCCAAGTCCATGAAGTTCTCCTGACATGGTAAGTGTTACATACTCTGCAAAATCAGCCGCTTTTTCCTTTTTCTCCGAGAAATCATTCACAACCACAAGATCTGTCAACGCTGCGGAAGATGTCTGCAACGTGTCATTCAATGCCAGAAGCTCCCGGATCTCATAATCAGTTCCTGTGAGACCGGCAACAGAATCTGAATCAATGATTGCACAGAGTGTTTTTCCATCATTAAAATCTGAGATCACACTCGCTTCCGTAACCGTCGAAGCATCAATGGAAAACGACTCCAGACTCTGTGAAAAGAACTCCAGATCTTCGTTATACAGATCCTCATCATAATTCACCTGCATCGTTTCCACTTCATCTTTTACAAAGCTGACACTGTTCGATATAAATGGAAAATCATAAAACGCATCATTCACATCCCACTCTAACAGATACTGCACATTTTCCGGTGGCTCATTGTCGATGGAATAATCAATGATTGCCTGCAATGTCTCCGGTTCTGTCTCAAAATAACCATTTTTATAGACAAACAGACAGGTATTATAACTTAATGGATACGCATACATTTTCTCTTTGTAAGTGGACGCTGTCACTGCATTCGACGCCACGGTGCTCTCATAAATATCAGATGCCGTGTTTTCTGCTGCAAGTCCGTAAAGATATGCTTCCTCTAACTCATCGCTTCCGATCATGTAAATATCCGGAAATGTTTCTCCCTGCATCGTTGCCGTGTATACTGCATCCATGTAATCCATGCTGTCCTGATACTCTACATCCACAACAATACCGGTATCCTCATAATATTCTTCTGCCGCCTTCTCAAAAAACTTCTGATAGCTTTTATCGCTATACCAGAACATCAAATCAGCAGGCTGTTTTACCACCCTGCTAACTGATGCTGTCTCTGTTCCATTTTCCGTTTCATTTTCTTTCTGTTCATAAGTGCTGTGTCTTGATACAACAACGGCACCGCCGATCAGCAGCACGCAGATACAGCCTGCTGCGATCATTCTCTTCTGTACTATTTTCATTATAAAATACTCTCCAGCCTGGATATCATCTCATCCACATCTTTTTCTTCAAATGATAAGTGGCGGTACAAAACGAAGTACATTCGAACCTGCTGTGATCACGATCAGTCCTGCCTCCAATGCTTTTGCTGCAATCTGGCCTACCGGTTTTTCACAGACAACACCCTGCATGAGTCCCATACCTCTTCGCTCGGATCAGGAAATCATACTTTGCAACCAGTTCATCTAATTTTTTCTCCAGATACGGTGCGACCTTTTTCACATGCTCTGTGATATGGTCGCGCTCCATCATCTCAAGTACTTTATCTACAGCGGCTCCCACAAATGGATTGCCTCCATAGGTCGTACCGTGATCTCCCGGTGCCAGAGATTTCTCTGCGACTCTCTCTGTCATAAGGAAAGCGCCGACCGGGACACCACAGCCCAAGTGCCTTGGCACTCGTCATAATATCCGGCTTCACACCATAATGCTGCCATGCGAACATTTCTCCGGTTCTTCCCATACCGCACTGGATCTCATCTAAAATTAAAAGAATGTCATGCTCATCGCAAAGTGCACGCACACCCTTTATAAATGCTTCTGTTGCAGGGTAAATTCCACCTTCACCTTGTACTGTCTCGAAAAATAATAGCACAGGATTTTGTCATTAATCAAAGCTTTTACGCTGTCAAGATCATTAAAATCTGCAAATTTTACTCCGGGAAGCAGTGGTTCAAACGGTTCCTGATAATGTTTATTGCCTGTCACAGACAATGCTCCGATACTTCTTCCATGAAAGGAATGGTTCATTGCAATGATCTCATGTCCTGCATGTCCGTCTCTGGTGTAAGCATACTTTTTTTGCCGCTTTGATTGCACCCTCGATTGCCTCTGTACCGCTGTTGGTAAAGAAAACACGATCCATTCGGCTTGCTTTTAATAACCGTTTTGCCGCATTCATGATCGGGACATTATAGTACAGATTGGATGTGTGCATCACTTTATCGATCTGCGCTTTCAGTGCGTCGTTATACTCTTTGTTGTTGTAGCCAAATGCCTGCACGGCGATTCCTGCTGCAAAATCCAGATACTCTTTTCCGTCTGTATCATAAAGGTACACACCATCCCCATGATCAATGACCAGTGGAAAACGATTATATGTATGAAGAAGCGCACTCTCTGCTCCATCAATGTAATCCTGTTTATTCATGATAATACTTTGTCTCCTTATCCCCTAAGATTGCAGTTCCGATTCCTCTGTTTGTAAAGATTTCCAACAGCAGGCAGTGTGCGATACGTCCATCTAAAATATGCACTCTGGAAACTCCGTTTTCGATCGCATCAATACAGTTGTTTAATTTCGGAAGCATTCCGCCGCCGATGTATCCGTCTTCGATCAGTTTTTTCGCCTCTGAGATCGGCAGTTCCGAGATCAGTGTGGAAGGATCTTTCGGATCTTTGTATACACCCTCGATATCAGTTAAGAAAGCTAATTTTTCTGCGTGGACTGCTCTCGCAATCGCGCATGCTGCATCATCTGCATTGATGTTGTAGCTGTCATAGTTTTCATCCATGCCGATTGGACAGACGATCGGAAGAAATCTTTTTCCAGAAGATCATATAAAATCTGTGGGGTTGACCTGTGTGATCTCGCCAACGTAACCGATATCCTGTCCGTTGGAATATTTTTTCTCCACTTTTAACATTCCGCCGTCTTTTCCGCTGATGCCGACAGCATTTACACCCAGCTCCTGCACCAGTTTTACAAGAGATTTGTTCACTTTATTTAATACCATCTCCGCAATTTCCATCGTCGCCTCGTCTGTCTTGCGCAGTCCGTTGACAAACTCCGGTTCCATGCCGGCTTTCTCTACCCATCTGCTGATCTCTTTGCCGCCTCCGTGCACGATGATCGGCTTGAAACCAACAAGCTTTAATAAAGTGACATCCTGAATGACGTGCTGCTTTAATTCCTCATCCACCATGGCACTTCCGCCGTATTTGACAACGATGATCTTACGGTTAAACCGCTGGATATATGGGAGTGCCTCGATCAGCACCTCCGCTTTTTTCAAAAGTTCGTTCATGTTTTTTTCTTCCATTTTTCTATCCCCCTAAGAACGGTAATCCGCATTGATTTTTACATAGTCATAGGTCAGGTCACAGCCCCATGCGGTAGCGGATGCATTGCCCATTTTGATATCTGCGATCGCAGTAACGGCAGGTTCAGACAGGATTCTGGTTGCCTCCTCCTCGCTGTAATCCACCGCAACACCGTTTTTGATGATCTGCATTTTTCCTGCGGCACTCTCAAAGAATAAATCGACTTTTTCCGGGTTAAACGCTGCACCGGAATACCCCATAGCGCAGAGGATCCGTCCCCAGTTTGCGTCATGTCCGTAAATCGCTGCTTTGGTGAGACTTGAGGTGATGACAGACTTACTTAAAACTTTCGCCTGTTCTTTGCTCTCGGCACCGATAATCTTCACTTCAAATAATGCGGTCGCACCCTCTGCCGTCGCCTGCCATTTTCTTTGCCAGCGTCTCATTGACAAAGTTCAGTGCCTTGCAGAATTCCTCATATCTGCATTTTTCTCTGTGATCTCCGGGTTTTCTGCCAGCCCGTTTGCAAGTAACAGACAGGTATCATTCGTGGAAGTGTCACCGTCAACAGAAATCATATTGTAGGTGTCCTGCACATCAGCGCTCAATGCCTCCTGCAATAACTCTTTGGAGATTGCCGCATCTGTTGTGACAAAGCTAAGCATCGTACACATATTCGGATGGATCATGCCGGAGCCTTTGCACATGCCTCCGATCGTTACCATTTTTCCACCAAGTTCGATGGTCACTGCCACCTCTTTGTTTTTTGTGTCTGTGGTCATGATCGCTTTGGAAGCCTCAGTTCCGCTCCCGGTATCTCCTTTTAACTGTGGCACCATAGCATCGATCCCATTACAGATACGGTCGATTGGGAGCTGCATGCCAATAACTCCGGTAGATGCAACTAACACCTCGTCTGCTGCAATGCCTAATACTTTTTCTACTTTCTCAGCCGTCTGCTTACAGTAGCCCATGCCTTCCTCTCCAGTGCAGGCATTGGCAATTCCTGCATTGATGACAACCGCCTGTGCTGCTTTGCTGTTGTATACCACATTGTGATCCCATTTGACCGGAGCTGCTTTTACGATATTAGTCGTAAAGGTTCCTGCTGCCTTACACGGAACTTCACTGTAGATCATTGCCATATCTTTTCTGTCTTTGTATTTGATTCCTGCTGCTGTACTTGCTGCCTGAAAACCTTTTGCTGCGGTCACACCGCCTGTGATCTCTTTCATGATTTATCTCCTTATGATTATTCGTTATTTAGACAATTGCGAAACTCCTCCTACTCTTCTTTCAATTGTTCAAGATCAACAAAAACATTCAAGACACGCTCTCGCTATGTGTCACTCGCAACGGTACTGCTCATTCTTCGCAGTACTTCGCAAATTCATTTAAAATCTGCTACGCAGATGATGATCCACTACATATCTCTCGCACGGTCTGTGCAGTAAATGCACAGACCTGATTAAAAATGTTGTACCTGCCTTCTAAGTGCCAATCGAACTTGTTCGATTTCTGCTCACCCAGTGTTTTCTCAAGCTTTTGTTAATTTTTCACAATTCAATTTAGGTTTTCAGGAGTTTCGCAATTGTCTATATTAATTCTTTCTACGGATTAAACACGGTAATATTCTCTTCATTCAATACATACTCATAATAATTCACGTTGTCGCAGTATTTCCAGCCGAGGCTCTGCCAGAAGCGGTTGCCGATCTTCGTTTCTGCTTGAAGGCGATCAGATTGACTTTGGAAATTTTTCTGCTTTCAATGCCTCGAGACACCTCTCCACGAGTTTCTGCCCGATTCCGTGTTTTCTGTAATTTTCCTGTACACAGACATGATAAAGTCCTGCCCTTCTTCCGTCATGCCCGCAGAGGATTGCACCGACAATTTTTCCATCACAGACTGCCACCATGCTCGTGGTCGGATTTCTTCGGATAAAACGCTCCACACCCTCTTTCGAATCATCGATGCTGCGGATACCGAAGCCGTGGATCTCCATCCAGAGGCTGTGTACCTGCTCAAAGTCATCTATTGTCATGGGACGGATCGTTAAATTTGTATCATTCATGTTATTTTTCATCTTCCTTGCTGTCTGCCTCTCTGGGGCAGTTTTCTATAAATCGGCTTCGCATGCTGTTCATCTTGGCCGAATGGCTGCTCCACGGTCTCTTACGGGAACATCGGAACAAGATTTAATCCCTCCGCCTCATCGAAGCCAAATAAGAGGTTCATATTCTGCACTGCCTGACCGGCTGCACCTTTTACAAGGTTATCGAGTGCTCCCATCATGACGATTCTTCCGGTTCTCTCATCAATTTTGAAGTTCACATCCACGTAATTGCTTCCCTCTACCCATTTTGTTTCCGGGCAGATATCTTTTTCCAGTACACGGACAAATTTTTCGTTCTTATAATATTTATCGTAAACAGCTTTCACTTCCTCGTATGTTGGAAGCGTGCCGTCTGCTTTCTTATTTAACGTTGCATATTCTGTTGCAAGGATTCCCCGGTTCATCGGTACGAGATGTGGAGTAAAATTGACCATGATCTCTTTTCCTGCCGCATAGCCAAGCTGTTCTTCGATCTCCGGTGTGTGTCTGTGATTCGTCACGCCGTAAGCTTTCATATTCTCATTCACTTCGCAGAACAGATTTGGAAGCTTTGCACCTCTGCCGGCTCCTGACGTTCCTGATTTTGCATCAATGATCAGGGTGTCAGGATCGATCAGTCCCTCTTTTACGAGTGGATATGCCGTTAAAATAGAACAGGTTGTGTAACATCCCGGGTTTGCGATCAGTCTTGCGCCTTTTATCTTGTCACGGTTGAGTTCACAGAGTCCATACACGGCTTCCTCAATGAATTGTGGGCTCCTGTGTTCGATCTTGTACCATTTCTCATAGGTCTTGACATCTTTTATACGGAAATCCGCACTCAGATCGATAATTTTTACTCTGGATAAGATCTCCTCTGTCAGGACACCTGCCAGAAATCCCTGTGGCGTTGCGGTAAAGATCACGTCCACCTTGGAAGCAAGTTCTTCCATATTATCATCGAGACAGGTATCCTCT
>ENA-OQHF01001484-OQHF01001484.1-human-gut-metagenome-genome-assembly--contig:-NODE-1484-length-12854-cov-2.627013_pt1 | contig 12854 bp, 15 predicted proteins | sample MGYA00242559_ERZ504709 | MGnify/ENA primary metagenome ERZ504709 (study PRJEB26092, sample SAMD00036203) | human gut metagenome | host: Homo sapiens | study: EMG produced TPA metagenomics assembly of... | reverse complement strand
CAGATTTCCGTCCGGGTAGAAGAAATGCCGCCTACTGTCATTACCTCCATAGAGCAATGGTATCTTTATACGGATGCGTTTGCGGTTCAACAAGGCAGCCCAACCGAAACACTGGAAAATTTGTTTGCCTTTTACCCCCTTACTATCTGGAATGCTATGCGGAAAATGGAACCAGCTACACCGCTGTGGTGGAATGGGATTTTCTGGTATTGATCTGAATACTGTGGGACTGTACCATGCCATGGGAAAGCTGACCGCACCGGAAAATACTGCGTTGCAGAGGGAATTGCTTTCCCTGAAATCTCAATTCCTGTTTCTGTACAGGCTCCAGGCAGACCGGACATTAACTGCTTTCTGGCCGCCAGAGGAAACCTTCATTTTCCCTGGGTCACACCGCCAGGGGGAACTGGATGAGATCAGCGTATGGCTGTCCGAAAAACAACGGTTCATGGAACCGTCTGGAAAGTGGCGTTTATGTGGGTCAGGAAATGCTCTCGATTGCTACCCGTCTGCTGATGCCGGGCAGCAGTTACCGCCTTCAGGTTGATTATGACGGCGGACAGACCGGCATCCTGTCCTTTACCTACGCAGATGAAATTATCCTTGAAGGGTATCACGATGGCGACCGGGATGGAGGGGATGCAAGTGGAAATCCACCCGATACCATCATTCAGCCGCCTCCTGAAGATACCGACGATCAGGAAGATGGTTTTACAGACAGGCCCTCCACAAAGCCTCCAAAACCGCCTGCAACAAATGGCGGTGGAACGAATTCCGATGATTCTGAAAAAGCACCACCGGTCAGCGGAGAAAATAAGCCTACGGAGCACAAGCCTTCCGAGCCATCCTGGGTTGGAAAGGATGATTCCATAGATAAAGAAGAATTCCCATCGAAACAGACAAACGGTGATGCAGAGGAAGCATTAGAACCAGACGCTGGTTCCGATGAACCGACTATACCGGAATCGAAAAACAGGAAAGATTCAGTGCAAAGCGCTATGACCGTTCCCCAGGAAGTCGCAGATTCCCAAAATTCTGCTTTTTCAGAGTTCTTCGATGAAACCACTGACCGGATTTCCGGCACGCGCTTTTTGATGATGCTGCAAACAGGGGAGCAAAGAGCCATCTTTTCCAAACAGGGAATCACTATCAGCATACCCAAAGACGCCTTACCGGAGGGTATCCAAAACGAAGATCAGATTGAAGTCATCATCCAAAAGGATACGGACGGCGGTTTTTCTTTTTCGTTTTCCATCAATGGAACTGTGCTCAACTCCCTGCCGGATGTTTCTGTCATGCTGCCCTGTCCAAATGACCCGGCAGCCGGCACATGGTTCCTCTGTGATGAAAGCGGCGTGGAAATTCCCATAACCGGTTATGACGATGCGGCAAAAGCCGTCTCCTTTCAGATCAGCCATACAGGGGCATACACCATTGTGGGAAAGGAAGATGCCGTTTCCCTGGCACAGGCCGCCGACACAGAGCATAGCCGGTCGCCCATACTCCTTTTGATTCCGACCTGTCTGCTTCTTCTGTCTGCCGGTGTGTTTTTCCTAAGGAGGAGGCGAAAATAAGATGGTATCTTCTGCGGTAAAAAAATATGCTGCCTTATGTATGGTCTGCCTGTGCTCATCCCTGTTTTTTCTTGGCCTGTATCAGTTCAATAATAAATATAGCCAGAACACAATCCAGGCGGCAAATGGGATTCTAGCGCTTTCTGAGGAAGAACTTCAAAAGTCACCGGTGCGCTTTCTGGTATCCGGCTGGGCATTTTATCCTGACGCGCTTTTGACCCGGAAGAAATACAAGATGAAAGCCATTATATGCGCTACCTTTCCATCGGAGATCAGACCAATTTCTCCAGCCCTGCAAACCCTTCTCCCTATGGCTGCGGGACTTATCAGATGACATTCTTTCTGCCGGGACGGAAGGAAACATATGCGCTGGAAAATCCCGGAAGTGTTTTTCTGCTTACAACCTTTATCTGGAATCATGACCTGATCCTGCAAATGGGGGAACCGGCACAGAGGACACCATTGGTTCAAAACCGCATGGTCACTTTTCATGGCGGAAAACCGGTCACACTCACCATAGCGGTCAGCAACTATGACCACTTTTACGGTGGGATTGTCTATCCGCCTGCTTTCGGAACGATGCTGGCGGTCAATACAACCAGAGGAATCCGGTTTGCATTCTGCCTGTTCAGCTGTACAGTTACCTTTGTCTGTGCGCTGCTGTCCTTTTATTTCAGCCGCCGGATGAAACAGAAAAATACATTCCTGTTCGGACTGATCTGCCTTGCCATGTGCGGCCTGTCATCCTATCCTGTACTTCATATGCTGGCTGCGGTTCCCGTATTCCCCTGGTATACGATGGAACTGTTCTGTATCTATCTGGTTACCTGGCTGATCATGGTTCTGCAAAACCGGATATGCAGGCCGGGCTTCCTGCCTGCGGCCATCAGTAATGGGGTGGGCGCTGCCTTCCTGGTATATGCATTTGTGTATGGCATGATGGCTTCCCACCTCTCCCTTGGAGCTATTCGCTTTTTCTCTGCATCGGTCTGTTGTTATAAGGCGGCATCTGCACTCTATCTATTTATCATCGCTGTGCTTGCCATTTACAGAGGAGAACAGCGGAGCAGGCCAATCTTCTATGCTGCGGCAGCCGCAACCTGCGCCTATATATGGGATCGCCTTCTGCCGGTTTATGAGCCGGTTATCGGCGGTTGGTTTGTGGAATGGGCAGCTTCTTCATAGCAGCAGCCATCGGTTATTCCCTCTGGCGCGATGTGGTAGAGGGCTATGGAAACAGCCTGATTTTTCAGGAAGAACGCAAGCAGGTCATCCGTCAGCTTTCTATGCAGACCGAATACAGCCGTCAGGTTTCTGAGGCAGCGGCGGAAAACAGAAGGCTGATTCACGACATCAAACACCATCTGCGCACCATAGACCGCATGGCCTCTGAACATGGGCAGACGGAGATCTGCTCCTTCCTGTTACAGGTAGAAGAACAGGTTGCGGCAACATCGGGTCACTCCCATGTTGCGTTCTGCAAAAATCCCGTCGTAAATGCACTGATTGAATACTACTACGGCATGGCACAGGCACAAGGGACAGAATTTCAGGTGCGGCTCGATCTTCCCGATCAGATGCCGCTTACCGATGTGGAACTGTGTACGGTGCTGGGCAATCTTCTGGACAATGCCGTTGAGGCGTGCAGCCGCCAAAAGCAAGGGGTGCGCCGCGTTTTCATTGCAGGCGAAACCAGAGGCAATATGTACTTTTTGAAGATTGAAAACACTTACGACGGTCTGACCTTGCAAGAGGGAAAAACATTCCTCTCCCGAAAGGGTACATCTGCTGATCATGGAATCGGGCTTTCCTCTGTCCGAAAAATCATTGAAAGCCATGGCGGTGATCTCGATCTTGTTCCCGGTGAGGAATCCTTTCTTGTTGGAATTACAGTGGGTTTATAAACATTGCTCATACAAAAGGGACACCATTACTTACATTTGCATAAGCAATGGTGTCCTCTCTATTTTCCAAGTTCTTCTTCCATAATATTCCTAATCGCTTTAATATCCGTAAAAGTCAATTTTATTCCACGATTATACATAGCCAGTACTTCATTCAGATTTTCAACAAGTACCTTATCCAACTTTTTATGTATCGTTACAGGCTGTTCCTGAATCGTATGAACATGGTCAAAATATTTTCATAACAGGAAATGTATTCTGTATCAAAAAAGGCATTTTCTTTCCCTGCAAATAATCCAATCACTATCGTATTGCATTTACCATATCGTTTCTTTTTCTTTTCAACGATTTCCTTGTATTTCTCAGCTTGTGAGCTAATTGGTATCATCCAATACAATTTTGGATTTTTTCTATCCTGAATTGCATAGTAATGAGGACGATAGTTCCCCTGTTCCTTATTACTCATCAAATATTTATCCTGAACCAAGTCAAAAAATTCATCCTTGATATGATACGAATATCCCTGTTGTATCTCCATAAATAACCTTTCCTATGTGATAAAATTCCCCATCAGCATTCACTGATGGGGAACATTTACAAACTATACTATTTTTATCCCACCTGTATAGCAAGTGGCTTCATTTACGAACTGAATTATTTATACCCCGCACCATCAGCAAGCGGCAAACATTTACTTCTATCTTTAGTATATACAGTTTCTCTGAATTTAGCAACCTGTTTTTTAAGTTTAGAAATATTTTTTTACTATATCATGGCTCATCATTTGTCGTAACTCTGTCGTAAAATACATGCATTTACTTTCTTAATACAGCTTAGCTCCAGCAGGAATTGCGTCATCTAACATAAGCAGATTCAGTCCTTCGTGTCCGTCATACTCGTACACTGCTGAAATCAGCATTCCTTCTGATGGGATTCCCATCATCATTCTGGTAGGAAGGTTTGTGATTGCTACACATGTCTTTCCAACGAGCTGTTCCGGCTCATAGTACTCATGAATACCGCTTAAAATCGTGCGTTTCTTGTCAGTTCCATCATTTAATGTGAACTTGAGAAGCTTCTTTGACTTTGGCACTGCTTCGCAGGCTTCAATCTTTACGACTCTGAAATCAGATTTTGCAAATGTATCAAAATCTACAAATTCCTCAAAAAGAGGCTCAATTTTTACTTTTGAAAGATCAAGCTGTACGCTCTCTGCGGACACACTTGTTGTCGGCACACTTGCTGCAGGGGCTGCTTCGGAAGTCTTAGAAGACTTCTTGTCAGAGTCTAATGACTTCATCGTCGGGAATAATAAAACATCTCTGATCGCCGGTGAATTTGTCATCATCATAACCATACGGTCGATACCGAATCCGATACCACCTGTTGGAGGCATACCGATCGCAAGGGCATTTAAGAAGTCCTCATCTGTGTGGTTTGCTTCCTCATCACCTGCTGCAAAAGCTTTCTCCTGAGCTTCGAAACGTCTTCTCTGATCTTCCGGATCATTTAACTCAGAGTAGGCGTTTGCCATCTCCCATCCGTTCATGAAGAACTCAAAACGCTCTACATAGTTCGGATCTTCCGGTTTCATTTTTGTTAATGGAGAGATCTCAATCGGGTGATCCATAACAAATGTTGGCTGGATCAGGTGCTCCTCTACATATTCCTCGAAGAATAAGTTTAAGATATCACCTTTTTCATGTCTCTCTTCATATTCAATATGATGCTCTTCTGCAAGTTTCTTTGCAGCCGCTGTATCCGGAACTTCGTTGAAATCGATGTTTGCATATTTTTTGACTGCGTCTACCATTGTGATCCGCTCAAATGGTTTGGAAAGATCCATCGTATGCTCACCGTATGTGAGGATTTCAGAACCGGTTACCTCTTTTGCAATATAACGGTATAAGTTCTCTGTCAGATCCATCATGCCATGGTAATCTGTGTAAGCCTGATATAACTCCATCAGAGTGAACTCCGGATTGTGTCTTGTATCAAGACCTTCGTTACGGAATACACGTCCGATCTCATATACACGCTCCATACCGCCAACGATCAGTCTCTTTAAGTATAACTCTAAGGAAATACGGAGTTTTAAATCCTCATTTAATGCATTGAAATGAGTTTCAAATGGTCTTGCAGAAGCACCACCTGCATTGGATACAAGCATAGGTGTCTCTACTTCCATGAATCCCTGTCCATCTAAATAACGACGGATGCTGCTGATAACCTTGGAACGTTTTACAAAAGTATCTTTTACATCCTCGTTCATGATAAGATCCACATATCTCTGACGATATCTTGCATCTGTATCTGTCAATCCGTGATATTTCTCCGGTAAGATCTGTAAACTCTTGGATAAAAGTGTGACTTCCTGTGCATGGATGGAAATCTCACCTGTCTGTGTTTTGAAAACTTTACCTTTGATTCCTAAAATATCACCCACGTCATATTTCTTGAAATCTGCATAAGATTCTTCCCCGATCTCATCGCGTGCCACATATGCCTGGATACGTCCTTTTAAATCCTGAACGTTACAGAAGGAAGCTTTTCCCATAACACGTTTGAACATCATACGTCCTGCAACAGTCACTTCCTGGCCTTCCAGGCTCTCGAAGTTGTCTTTGATGTCTGTGCTGTGATGTGTCACATCATATTTCGTGATCTCAAATGGATTTTTTCCGTTTGCCTGTAATTCATGTAATTTGTCATAACGAACCTGGATAAGCTGGTTTGCATCCTGCTGCTGTCCGCCTTTTTTCTGCTGGTTGTTCTGTTCAGCCATTTTCATCCTCCATCCGACTGCTTCTTCGCACATCCTGTCTCCCACCTGTAATACTGTGGAACTGGATACGCAAAGTCTGTCTTAGTTTGCTCTGTGAATGGAAAGTACTTTGTATTCAAACTCTCCACCCGGTGTTTCAACTTTTACAATATCTCCTACCTGTTTTCCAAGTAATGCTTTTCCTACAGGAGACTCGTTGGAAATTTTTCCTTTTAAGCTGTTTGCTTCTGTGGAACCAACGATTTTATATTCTAATTCCTCGTCAAATTCAATATCTAAGATTTTAACGTTACATCCAATGCTGATCTTGTCGAGGTCAACTTCTTCCTCTACAACTACTTCTGCATTTTTTAAGATTTTTTCAATGTCTTCGATACGGGCTTCGATATCTCTCTGCTCGTCTTTTGCTGCATCGTACTCAGCGTTCTCGGAAAGGTCTCCCTGTTCTCTCGCCTCTTTGATCTTCGCAGCAACTTCTTTTCTTCTTACTACTTTTAATTCCTGTAATTCGTCTTCAAGCTTCTTAAGTCCTTGATAAGTCAGAATGTTTTTCTTGTCCATCTCGTTTACCCTTCTTTGTAATTACTTTCTTATTCCCTTTCCGGCGCTGCCGGATTTTGTATGTGCGGGTTTCTCGCACGCTTGTGCCCGAGTTGTCTCTCTGCTCAGTCTGAGTAAAATGCCTCTTCAAATCTGTCTCTTACGGGCTTTTTTTTCTTATTTTGTCTGCTCTTGACAATCACAGTATTATAACCGAAAGGCACTATGATGTCAAGATTTTCCGCTATTTTCCAAGGTTTCTTGTGGATTGGAATGTAATTCTTTCCCTGAGCCAGAAGGTTGAAATAGCACTGTCCCTCCCACTCAAAATCCAAAACGAGTGTATCTCCCACCCCGGGCCGCATGTCTGCTCTGTCCGCCACACCCTGCGCACCGGAAAACGAACGGCTTTTCAACTGTTTTTTCGTGAAAATGAGCGGCATCAGACCGTTTTCCTCATAGATTTGTTCCGCAAATGCCTGAAAATGCGCCGGACGGTCTGTGTAAACCGTAAGATGGTTCAGTTCATCCGCAAGCTGGTCAAGCACTTCATCCACGCCCACCGGCTCAAAGATACTTTTTTCTTCGGATTCCTCGTCAATAATTTCCAGATGCAGTTTTTCCGGTGCTATCTGTTTCTCTTTTAAAATCTGTCCAAGCACAGGGACGAAATCCCTAAGATATGCATTAGGATAAGACATGTTGTCCCTCCACAGATTTTTAATTATTATATGCCAATACCTCTTCAAATAATGCCTGAAGCTGCTCATAATTTTCCACTTCACAGATTTTTGCACGGAGACGGGAGGAATTTTTATACCCCGCCGTGTACCATGCCGCATGTTTGCGCATCTCACGGATTCCGGTGTACTCCCCCTTAAATCCGATCTGCATCTGTGCATGGCGCAGGATCATGTCCGTGACCTCTGCAAATGATGGTTTTTCCAGTTTTTCACCTGTCGCAAAGTAGTGTAGGATCTGTTTGAAGATCCACGGATTTCCCTCCGCGCCTCTTGCGATCATAAAACCATCACAGTTTGTCTCATCCTGCATACGGATCACATCATCCGCCGTTAAGATGTCCCCATTTCCAATGACCGGAATGGAGACGGCTTCTTTCACCTGGCGTATGATATCCCAGTCCGCTTTTCCAGAATAGAACTGCTCTCTGGTCCTGCCATGTACTGCGATTGCTGCAGCACCGGACTCCTCCGCGATATGTGCCATCTCCACGGCATTGATATGATCGTCGTCAAAGCCTTTGCGGATTTTTACCGTCACAGGTTTTTTGATCGCTTTTGCCGTTTTCTCAATGATTTTTCCTGCCAGAAGCGGATTTTTCATCAAAGCAGAGCCGTCTCCATTATTCACGACTTTCGGCACTGGGCAGCCCATGTTGATATCTAAGATATCAAATGGTCTCTCCTCGATCTGTTTTGCGATCTCACTCATGATATCCGGGTCTGAACCAAAGAGCTGGAGAGATACCGGTTTTTCTCTTGGATCTATGGTCAGAAGCTCCTCTGTATTTTTATTTTTGTAAAGGATTGCCTTGGCACTGACCATTTCCATGCATAAAAGCCCTGCCCCCTGCTCTTTGCACAGCAAGCGAAATGGCAGGTCCGTTACCCCTGCCATTGGTGCTAAAATTAAATTGTTTTCTAAAGTTACATTTCCGATCTGCAGCTTTCGAATTGAATCCATTGTTTTTCCTTATCTGTCCTGATGATTTACAGCTCCCGCTGTGTTTATGACTGATTCTTTGTCATTTTCTGCTGTCGTTATGACTGTTTGATCCTGCCTGATTTACGGTTCTGTTTTTTATAGATCAGGTTCATGCCTTTTAATGTCAGGTTTGGATCGTACACATCGATCATGGAAGTCTCACTCGCAATAATACGTCCAAGTCCACCGGTGGCAACCACTTTGATCTCACCTAAATTTGCTTCCTCTTTCATATGGCGGACAATGTATTCTGTCTGTCCGATCTGTCCATACACCAACCCGCCTGCATACTCGTGATGGTTTCTTTTGCAAGGATGCTGTCCGGTTTCTTGATCTCAATCTCCGGAAGTTTTGCTGCATCCTCCCAGAGTGCCTTTGCGGAAATACGGATTCCTGGGGCTGTGACACCGGATACGAACGCTCCGGTTGCATCTACAAGGTCATAAGTGGTGGCTGTACCGAAATCAAGTACGAGCACCGGACCGCCATAAATCTCATAAGCTGCCGCAGCATCCACGATACGGTCTGCACCGATCTGACGTGGGTTTTCTGTGACGATACGGATTCCCGTTTTTGTTCCCGGCTCGATCACGATTGGACGGATGTTTAAGTATTTGATCACCGCGCCCTCTAAGGAATGCATGACATTCGGAACTACCGATGCAATGATCGCATCCTGAATCTCATCACAGTGAATGCGGTTCTGCTCCAAAAGATTTGTCAGCAGCATACCGTACTCATCTGATGTACGCGGCATTTTGGTCGTCATACGAAAACTTGCTACTATTTCATCCCCATTGAATACACCTACTGTTATGTTTGTGTTTCCTACATCAATTGTAATAATCATGTTATTCCTCCAATTTATCAAAAATTACCTTGTAATATAATTCCAGTCCACGGAGCAGATCTTCATTTTTCTGGCGGAGTTCTTTGATCTTCAGTCCGCTTCCGATATCATCGTATAAAAGATCGTCCTCATTGCACGCGGTGCGGAACTCCAGATTTCCTTCCTCGTCAAAAACAAGCTGAAGGATTCCTCCGATATCTGCACAAAAAAGCACACACATGACTTTCAACTGATTTTTGATCTCATCCGGAAGATTTTTGAAATTCTCATTGATATAGAATTTCTGATTGTACGCACTCGCACCACAGAGCACAATTTCCTCTGGTGGCTGTATTTGATTTGTTTTCTTATTTTCACTCATATTTCTTTTCCTGTTTTATAAATATTGGTATTTACACGTATCCATAGATTCCTCTTACGGATACTTCGCCTGTGGAGACAAGCTTTCTACTCTCCCAGGTATCCACGATCAGTTCTCCTTTTGGCGTGATTCCCATGGCTTTACCCTCAAACGGTTCCTTAGGATCAAGCACTTTTACCTGCTGATGCATGTTCACAAGATGTGAATTGTATTCGTTTACAAGACCGGAAAGATCCTCTGTCTGCAAAAAAATCTCGTAGTAGTGTTCAAAGGCTTCCCAGATCCGCTCGACTAATTCTGCCCTGTGATAGTGTTCCTTTGTCTCTATAAAAAGTGAGGTTGCGACAGATTCAATGTCTTTCGGGAAACTTTTATTCTGCACATTGACTCCAATTCCCACTACAATATGATTTACATAATCAAACTGTGCACTCATTTCTGTCAGAATGCCGCACACTTTTTTTCCACTCATGATGATGTCGTTCGGCCATTTGATACCGGCCGGTCTGCCTGTCATATCCGTAATCGCCTTAGATACTGCAAGCGCCGTCACTAACGTAATCATGGAAGCATGGTTCGGATCGATTTCCGGCTTTAACACCAGCGTCATCCAGATTCCCTGCCCTGCCGGGGAGTCAAACCCTCTGCCACGGCGTCCTTTTCCTGCATCCTGTCTTTCGGCAATGACATAGGTTCCATTCGGCGCTCCCTCTTCTGCAAGCTGTTTTGCTCTGGTGTTAGTAGAATCCACCACATCAAAAAATGCAATTTTTTCCCCGATCCATCTGGTTTTGCGGACACTCTGCAGTTCACTCTCACTTAAAATATCCGGGACTGAGACAAGCCGATAGCCTTTGTTCTGGACGGCCTCGATCTCGTAACCGGCTTCTTTTAACTGATTAATTGCTTTCCAGACTGCCGTCCGTGAGACACCAAATTTTTCACACAATTCCTGCCCGGAGACATATCCATCTGTCTCACGGAGCAGGGTAAGTATTTCTGTTTTCATGTATTACTCCACGTTTCTACCGCAATTATTTTACATTTGTAATCAAATCTGTATGATCCTGATTGCGCTGCTTTTTAATCAGCCAGCGTTGCGAGCATGACTGCCTTGATGGTGTGCATTCTGTTTTCCGCCTCATCAAAAACAACAGACTGCGCACTCTCAAATACTTCATCGGTCACTTCAAGTTCGCTGTAACCGAATTTCTCGTAAACTTCTTTTCCGATTTTTGTCTTCAGATCATGGAATGCCGGCAGACAGTGCATGAAAATCGCAGTTCCTTTTGCCTGATCCATCACTGCTTTGTTCACCTGGTATGGCATCAGGTCATTCAGACGCTCTGCCCAGACTTCATCCGGTTCACCCATGGATACCCAGACATCCGTGTAGATAACATCTGCATCTTTTGCAGCTTCCGCAACATCCTCTGTCAGTGTGATGGTTGCTCCGGTCTCTTTTGCAACGTTTTTACAGTATGCTACTAATTCGTCATTTGGAAAATATTTTTTATTGGTACATGCCACAAAATCCATGCCGAGTTTTGCACATGTTACCATCAGGGAATTACCCATGTTATAGCGGGCATCGCCCATGTATACAAAATTTAATTCCTTTTAACGTTCCAAGATGTTCACGGATGGTAAGCATATCTGCCAACATCTGTGTCGGATGGAATTCATTAGTCAGACCATTCCAGACCGGAACACCGGCGTATTTTGCAAGTTCCTCCACGATGTCCTGTCCGTAACCACGGTACTCGATTCCATCAAACATACGTCCAAGCACTCTTGCTGTATCCGGGATACTCTCTTTCTTGCCAATCTGAGAACCACTTGGATCAAGATATGTAACATGCATTCCAAGGTCATGCGCTGCAACTTCGAAAGAATCAACGGGTACGGGTACTTGTCTTTTCAAATGATCAATGCAATGTTTTTTCCTGATCAGGCTGTCATGTTAAGATGCCTTCATTTTTTCGTTTTTTTTCAGGTTTCAGCCGCAAGATCGATCAGACATAAGATCTCTTCCGGTGTGTAATCCATGAGTTTTAAAAAATTGCGTCCTTTTAAGTTCATCATTCTACCGTCCTTTTCTGTTTGAAATTTTGAAATGCATCCCTTTTTTCCACGAATAAAAGTTTACCGCCTGCATTTTCTTATAAGATAGAACGGGCTGCCACGGAATATTTTCCTGCGGCAGCCTCGTTTTCATGCTTAATTCTCTTTTCCGACCTCAACAACAGATTTTGCAAGACCTGCAATTCCCTGAATCTCGGATGGGATAATAATCTTGGTAGCTTTTCCGTCGGCTGCCTTTGCAAATGCCTCTAAACTCTTTAACTGAAGAACGCCTGCATCCGGTGCTGCTTCTTTTAACATACGAAGACCATCTGCATTTGCCTGCTGGATCTTGAGGATTGCTTCTGCCTGACCTTCTGCCTCGCGGATGGTAGCCTCTTTGTGAGCCTCTGCACGGAGGATAGCTGCCTGTTTCTCTGCCTCTGCATCAAGGATGGCAGATTCTTTTTTACCTTCTGCAACAAGGACTGTGGATTTTTTCTCACCTTCCGCACGAAGAATTGCTTCACGGCGTTCACGTTCTGCCTTCATCTGTTTCTCCATGGCATCCTGGATCGCTGCCGGTGGAATGATGTTCTTTAATTCCACACGATTTACTTTGATTCCCCAAGGATCTGTTGCAACATCAAGAGATGATCTCATCTTGGTGTTGATCGTCTCTCTGGATGTCAGTGTCTCATCTAATTCGAGATCACCGATGATGTTACGAAGTGTTGTGGCAGTCAGATTCTCGATTGCCATGATCGGATTCTCAACTCCGTATGCATAAAGCTTTGGATCTGTGATCTGGAAGTATACAACGGTATCGATCTGCATGGTTACGTTATCTTTTGTAATAACCGGCTGTGGTGGGAAATCAACCACCTGCTCTTTTAACAAAACCTTTTTCGCTACGCGGTCGATAAATGGTGCTTTGAAATGAAGTCCTACCGACCAGGTGGTAAAGATATCCGCCCATGACGTTCTACAACAATTGCATTAGCCTGTGGCACGATCTTAATACATGAAACTGCGATTGCAGTGCAACCAG
>ENA-OQHF01001483-OQHF01001483.1-human-gut-metagenome-genome-assembly--contig:-NODE-1483-length-12855-cov-6.865179_pt1 | contig 12855 bp, 7 predicted proteins | sample MGYA00242559_ERZ504709 | MGnify/ENA primary metagenome ERZ504709 (study PRJEB26092, sample SAMD00036203) | human gut metagenome | host: Homo sapiens | study: EMG produced TPA metagenomics assembly of... | reverse complement strand
TTTTTTATCAGGCGCAAGGGCGCGGATGCTTTCCGCCCTGCACTTGCGGCTGGTGGCTCGTTGATGGCTTACAAGTGCCTGTCGTTATGCGACATTTTTCATCGTTCAGCATTTCTTCAAACTGTGCCATATAGCCTTATGCTGTTTGAGAATCTTCGTGGTCTCCACTTTCACATAGGCATCATCAGGCACCTTGGGGAGATACTTCATCAGGAAATCAACATCCTGCTGGATTCGCCCGGACGGCAGCTTCCAGTGCAGAATAGTTGATTCCGTAGATTCGTTTCTGCGGAGCAGGGCGGTCCTCCGGGTGCAGAAGTTTCGTGCACGATCTGCTTGCGGTTCGGAAAATTGGCTCTGGCGAGGCGGTGCATATCGGCATCACGGACTTTGAACTGCCCGGATAGGATTTTTCTCCTGCATACCGGGTATCATCTGATCCATGATCTGAACGCCTCGCATGAACGTTTTCTGAGCGGACAACATAGGATTCGCTAACGTTGTTCCGCTCTGCAATCTGTTTGCGGGTGCTTGCTTCCGCAGAGGTGGGAGGAATTGTGTCAATTTGACACAATTCCTCCTGAACCGGTTCTTCGACAGTAACCGTATACTGGTTGTTGCCGTTTCCACCGGGTTTCCGATGCTCCACACTGTACTGCTTTCCAATGAGGAACTTCTTCTGCTCTGGCGTGAGGTTTCGCCGTCCCAACTGGTTCTTGCAGATCCAAGCGAGAACTTCTTCCCGGCTTTCAAACGGGAGCGGCATGGTGGAGAAAGAGATTTCGGGATGCTCCTGAACGATCTCATAACGATTGTGGCCATCAACAAGGGTGTTACCCCAAACGATCAAAGGAGAGATCAGCTTGCCCTCTTTCAGGATATTTTCTTCAAGCTGCTTAAATTCATCATCGGTCAGAGGGGGAATCTGGGACTGGAACTCCGGGTCGATTTTCAGATTGATCATACGCACACTCCTTTATCTCTCCTGCTGCGTCTGTTCTTCCTCCCGAAAAAAGGACGCAACATTCTGCTTTGCGGTTTTCAGCTTGAGCAGTTCCTCTTTGGCTTCCTTGTACTGCTCGTAGAATTTTGCCTTTTCGGATGCCAGCTGCGCATACTCGGCTTCCAGTTTCTTCGGGCTGGGCAGCTTGGTGATATCGTTTGCCTTGAAATAGGCCGCTGCTGCCCGGTACGCTGTCAGCTCTGCACGGTGCTGCTCCTCAAAGGCTGCGGAGCAATCTTTTTGGTATTTCTATAAATAACAATCAAGAGGGCGACAGCTTTTGTTGTCACCCTCTTGATTATTATTTATTGTTCCCACGTTTTGGCTTTTTGTCGGACATTTATAATTTGGAGCTGGTATAGAATGCTGGGAATTGCAGAAACCAATGAAAAAATACCCAAGACAATAGAATGCTTGATAATCGCAAACAGTGCGAATAGGAGCAGCAGGAATAGCCATGGGTTACGCAAATTGCGGTAGTATTTTTCTTTATCGGCGTAAGAAGTATGAAGTTCAAAAGGCTTTCCGTCGTTTGATTTTTCTACAATCAATAGTTCCCTGTTAAAAATTGTTGCGTTTGTTGCAATACGACCGCCCATTTCCGCCCATGGACGCAATCGAACTTTTCCGACAGAATAGTTTAGATTGATATTCTTGAAAAATACCTTGTAGCCCATATCCTCCAAAAAATCAGCGTAGTCCGTTGCATTCTCTTTTGATTTTTCTCCGATAAACTCTACACAATAGGTCACTTCATCAGGACTGCATTCTTCAAATTCATAGAGCACCCTCCCTGTCCGGACAAGTCGATAGCCTTTTTCGGACATTTTGTTTAACCATTTTGCCTGTGCATTTAGCAATCCACCAAAGAAGCGATAACATTTTTTACTCATACTGCACCTCCAATAATTTCACTTGCAATGCTTACAAGTTCGGTTAGTCTTGCAAGCTCTTTTTCTGCAATTTCTTTTCCCTGTGCTGTAATGTGGTATTCTTTTTTTCTTCCCTCACTATCGCCATAAGGTTCAATCCACTTCTTGTCCTGCAAAGAGTTTAATGCTCCATATAAAGTGCCTGCGCCTAGGGAAAGCCGTCCGTCTGTTTTTTCTTCAATAAACTGCATAACAGCGTATCCGTGTTTTGGCGTATAAAGAGAAAGCAAAATATAAAAGGTGACTTCTGTAAGCGCACCACCTTTTGTATTATCTCGCATGGTTTGACCTCCTTATTACGGTTACTGTAATAAATATATCACTAAACGTAATATTCGTCAAGCGGATTCAGAAAAATTATTTGAGGGATGTGTGAAAAAAGAACGGGCTACTCTATTCTTGTTTTGTTGTTCGGCGTGTCGTGGTGCTGGGAATTACTAGGAATCGGTTGAACATTCGTTTTGGTCATTGTACCTCCTGTCTGTTCGATAACTCCTCGGTGAAGTTATGTAAAGCACGACACGCCGTTCTTTCGCACCGCAAGGTGCGAATATGAGCAGGGTTTGGGGTGGGACCGCGTTTGCGAAGCGCAGCGCAGCAATGAAAGCCCCAGTGGGGCTTTTAAGCGGCAGCGCGGTCTGCAACAGCAGATGGAGGGGCCTCGCCCCGACAAGTTCTACAAATGTTTCCGAATTGTTAAGACGCAAAAAATAAGTAAAAGGTCTCTGCTCATGTGTGGGAGTCACCGTTCACACCGAACGCAGTTCCTGCCCCTGTTTTGCAGCGGCGTTGTCTGGCTCGCTCACGGAAAGTGTGAGGTTATGGCACAGTATCACGTTCAGACGGCTCATGAAATTTTCAAGATATGGCTTCCCAGAAAAGAAAAATACCGCCCACGCAGCGCAGCGATGATTTTGTCGGGTGAATCGGCGACAAAATGAATCGGGTGTGTTGCGGAGCGGTAAATCTTTCAGGGATGATCCACGGTGAGGCAGCGTTCAAAATGAACACGACCACATCTTGTAGAGGACTTCAAACCAATCCACAAGAACGGTGGGATTTAGAAGAAAAATACCACAGTATGTAGAATGCGTCAAGAGGGTTTTGAGAGATTTATGCCAGTAAAGTGGAGAGAGTAGGACTTATTTTATCGTGCAATCCCTGCCTTACGCCTGATTGATCTGGCCCAGGATGCCGTTCAGCTGCTCCTCGGTCAGAACGTGGAAATCGATCAGCGTGTTCAGCTGGATTCCCATCATTATGGACAGCGAGGAAGCGTCATCGTCCTTTTTCCCGGTCGCGCCGCCTGCGGCGGAGGCCATGCGCTGCAGGATCGGCCCGATGATCGCAGCACCGACCGGGTGGGTCATGACCTGCTTCAGGGTGGAGGCTGCGGTAAAGTGTACCGGCAGCGGCTGCGCTGCCTGCCATTCCAGCGAACCGGTCAGGCGCAGATCCCGGCTGGATGCACCAACGCAGATCTGGTAAGTGCCGCTTTCTGCATAGAAATCATGCAGCTCCGGCTCATAATAGGCAAGGCTGCGCTTGTCCAGCGTGAACTGCACATCTTTGCTCTCACCGGGCTGCAGGGATATCTTGGCAAAACCCTTCAGCTCCCGGGCCGGGCGGTGACGCTCACCCTTGGGCGGGGTTACATAGAGCTGCACGGTTTCCTTGCCGGAGACGGCACCGGTATTCGTTACCGTGACGGTAACCTGCACGTCTTCGCCCTCGCGGACAATGCTGTGGCTCAGTCGGAGATCGCTATATGCAAAGGTCGTGTAGGACAGGCCGTGACCGAAGGGGAACAGAACGTCCGCCTCCTTCGTGTCGTAGTAGCGGTAGCCGACAAATACGCCCTCGGTGTAAACGCTGGTCTCCCGCTCGCCGGGGAAGGAAAGATAAGCCGGGGTGTCGCTCAGCTTCCGGGGGAAGGTCTCTGCCAGCTTGCCGCTGGGGTTGACGGCTCCGTACAGGAGATCCACGGCTGCTTCTCCGGCACCGTCACCGGCAAGATACAGCTCCAGAACCGCCGGGACATCGTTGAGCCACGGCATTTCCACCGCAGAGCCGTTGTGCAGGACGACCACAGTATTCGGCTGTACCGCAGCGACTGCGGCAATTAGGTGATTCTGATTTTCCGGCATGGCAAGGGTGGTGCGGTCGTAGCCTTCGCTCTCATACCGCTCCGGAAGTCCGGCAAAGATCACGGCGACGTCTGCGCCTGCGGCAGCGGCCACGGCAGCCTGTTCCAGCGCAGGATCGATGGTGTCTTCATCGGTGCGGTAGCCCTGTGCATAGGCCACACCGGGGGCATGTTCCAGTGCACAGCTGACCTTTGCACTGTTGACATGGCTGCTGCCGCCGCCCTGATACCGGGGATGCTCCGCAAATTCGCCGAGGAACACCGCCTTGCAGCCCTTTGCCAGAGGAAGTACGCCTTTTTCGTTCTTCAGCAGAACAGCAGAGTTCTCCGCAACAGAAACTGCCACCCGGTAGTCTGCGTCCCGGTCAAATACGGCGCTGGTGTTCTCGGTTCTGGACGTGAAATCCACAAAGCGCAGCAGGTTGCGGACGGCAGCGTTCAGAGCTTCTTCCGAGAGGGTACCGGCCTTGATGGCAGAAAGGATCGATTTTGTGCCGCGGCTGCTGCCGCCGGGCATTTCCAAATCCTGTCCGGCGGCGATGCCCTTGGCCCGGTCTTTTACGGCGCCCCAGTCGGTCACGACCATGCCCTCGTAGCCCCAGCGTTTGCGCAGGATATCGGTCAGCAGCTCTTTGTTCTCCGAGCAGTGGGTGCCGTTGAGTTTGTTGTAGGCGGCCATCACACCCAGCGGCTTTGCCTTTTTGACCACCGTTTCAAAGGCGGGAAGATAGATCTCATGCAGGGTGCGCTCGTCCATCACGCTGTCGCTGACCATGCGGTCAGTCTCCTGATCGTTGGCGGCAAAATGCTTGACGCAGCTGCCGACACCATTGCTCTGGATGCCGTTGACCAGTGCCGCACCCATCTCACCGCTGAGATAGGGGTCCTCGCTGAAATACTCAAAGTTGCGTCCGCACAACGGGCTGCGCTTGATGTTCAGGCCGGGGCCCAGCAGCAGCGCCAGCTTCTCGGCGCGGCACTCGTTGCCCAGCGTCTCGCCCAGCTTTTCTGCCAGAGCCGTATCAAAGCTGGAAGCCACCGCCGCACTGGACGGGAAACAGACCGCCGGGATGCTTTCGTTGATGCCCAGATGGTCGCCCTGCTCGTCCTGCTTGCGCAGACCGCTGGGGCCGTCGCTCATCATCACGGCGGGCACACCAAGCCGCTCCACCGGCTGTGTGTGCCAGAAATCCGAACCGGAGCAGAAGTCTGCTTTTTCCTCCAGCGTCATCTGCTGAATGATCTTTTCAATGTCCATCCTGTAATACCTTCCTTTCGCTTGAGGGCAGTCCACGGCCCTTTGATTTTCTTACCCAAAGTATAACAGGAAAACCGCAGACAGTACGGATGAAAAATCGTGAAGCAAGATGAATTTTTTGGATTATCATAAATAGCACGACTTTTTGACCGGCAACACAAATTTTTGCACCCTTATTCCGTGGGATTCCCTCTATAATAAGAGCAGAGATCAAACGGAAAAAGGAGATGTGGATGATGCAAGCAACAAACCTGAAAACGAATCATCTGACCCAGCCTCTCGGCATAGATGCCGGGACGCTGTTTTTATCGTGGCAGTGCGCCGAAGGCGTGCGCCAGACCGCCTACGAAATCGAAGTGACCGTCGGAGCCGAAACGCTGTGGGCAAGCGGAAAGATCTTGAGCAGTGTGATGCACACCGAAACGCCCACCCCTGTGCCGCCCAAGACGCAGGGACAGTGGTGCATCCGGCTGTGGGATGAAAATGACCAGCTCGGTGCGTGGAGCACCGCTTCCTTCGAGACCGGGCTTGCACAGGCAGACTGGCAGGGCGTGTGGGTCTGCCCGGAGACAGAAGAGCCGGACATCGACTGCACCGATGCCATCAACGCCTTTGCAAAACCCAACTGGGAGCAGAAGCAGGCAGCGCTGGAAGCCTCCGGTAAAGGGCAGGTGCAGCCTTATCAGCCCCACCGCCCGGCAAGCTATCTGCGCAAGGCGTTCACCGCCCCGGCAGGAGAAAGCAAGCGGCTGTATATTACCGCCAAGGGTCTGTATACGGCATGGCTGAACGGCAAGCGGGTCGGCGATATGGTGCTTGCTCCCGGCAGCTTTACCGCAGACAAGCACCTTGGGGCACAGACCTACGATGTGACAGTGCTTGTTCATCCCGGCGAGAATGAACTGCTCATCGCACTGGGCGATGGCTGGTACCGCAGCACTTCCGGCGTGGATGGTGACCGCGACCTGTTCGGCAAGGAACTGGCTGTCCTGTTCCAGCTGGAAGTGGATGGCAAGGCGGTCTGCGTTTCGGATGATGCCATGGAAGCAACCCAGTGCGGCCCTATCCGCCAGAACGATCTGCAGCAGGGCGAAGTGTACGATGCCCGGCTGGAAGGAGAACTGACCGGTTGGCACGGCGTGAGGACTGCGCCCAACACGCTCCCCCTCATTGGCATGAACACCGTGCCCATCCGGGAACAGGAAACCTTCACGGGCAGGTTGTTCCGCACACCCAATGGAGAAACGGTTTTGGATTTCGGGCAGAATATGGCAGGCTATGTAGAAATGAAGCTGACTGCCCACGAAGGTCAGAAGATCCGTCTGCTCTGCGGCGAAACGCTGGACGAGAACGGCAACTTCACCCAGGAGAACTTTCAGGATCGGAACCGCCACAAAGAGGGCGGCACGGAGCAGATGCTGGAACTGATCTGCAAAGAGGGCGAAAACCACTACAAGCCCAGCTTTACCATCATGGGCTTCCGGTACGCAAAGGTGGAAACGGACATCGACCTGACCGGCGCAGAGTTTACCGCCCGTGCCGTCTATTCGCAGATGCCGGTGACCGGCAGTTTTGGGTGCGGCAATGCGGATGTGAGTCAGCTGGTGCAAAACAGTGTGTGGAGCCAGAAGGGCAACTTCTGCGATATCCCCACCGACTGTCCTACCCGTGAGCGTGCCGGCTGGACGGGCGACATGGGGGCGTTCATTGAAACCGGTCTGACCCTGATGGATTGCTACCCGGTGGTGGAAAAATGGCTGGCAGAATGCCGCCTGAACCAGTACCTGGATGGGCGCATGGCAAACATTGCCCCGCCCACCAGCCGCCCCGGTTATATGACCCCCATGCTCTGTATGTCGGCGGGCTGGGGCGATGCAGCCATTCTGGTGCCCTACGCTCTTTATAAGCGTACCGGCGACCGCAAGATTCTGGCAGACAACTACGAGATGATGCAGAAGTGGTATGCGTTCCTGCTGGGTCGTGCCCAGCAGACCACCGAGGAGCAGCAGACCGGCGAGTACGCCAAATACACCGTTCTGAATGGTCTGGACTACGGCGAATGGTGTGAGCCGGGCATTACCCCCATGCAGGCGATGATGAACCCCCGCAAAAGCGTGGGTACGGCGTATCTGGCTTATTCCGGGCGGCTTCTGGCAGAAATTGCACAGGCGCTGGGCAAGGCAGAGGACGCAGCGCAGTACCGTGACACAGCGGAAAAAGCCCGCCTTGCCTATCATGCAGCCTTTACAGATCATGGAAAAATCACATCCGACCGGCAGTGTGAATATGTCCGTGCCATTGCATTCGGTCTGTTGGATGAAGCTGAGAGCCAAGCCGCTGCGGATACGCTGAACCAGATGGTGCTGGACAACGGCTGTCATCTGAATACCGGCTTTTTGTCCACGCCGTTCCTGTGCAAAGTGCTTGCGGAGCACGGACACACCGACACCGCTTACAAGCTGCTGCTGCAGGATACCGCCCCCAGCTGGCTCTATGAGGTCAAACAGGGCGCTACCACCGTCTGGGAAACGTGGACGGGCATTGACACCAATGGACACCCCAGTGAATCCCTGAACCATTACTCCTATGGCGCGATCTGCGGCTGGCTGTTCGGCGGTGTGTGCGGCATCCATCTGGCGGGCCAGACCCTGACCATCGCTCCCACCCCGAACCCTGCACTGGGTTGGGCAAAAGCGGTGTACGATTCCCCGGTGGGGCGCATTGAAAGCGGCTGGCAGTATGCAGGCGATGCCGTGACCTACACCATCACCGTTCCCTGCAATCTGACCGCAGAGGTTGCCCTCCCGGATGGCAGAAACCTGACCTTGCAGCCGGGAACCCATACCCTGTAACGCAGAAATATTCCCCGCAAAACACAACGCCCCACACCGGAAGGAATAACCGGTGCGGGGCGTTGCTTTTATGGGGTAATGAAGAAGAAAATGATGAGAAAATGGCAGATCAGAATTTTTGTGCAAGGTATTTTGCACTGAGCTGGAAGCTCTTGACAGGGGAATTGTCCACCCAGTTGCGGTGGCTTTCCAGAATGATGGCATCTACATTCACGGCAAGTGCCTGTGCCATCAGGCTGTCCAGATCCATGTTGCCGGTGCCCAGCTCCATACTGTCGGTTTTCAGAATGGGGGTAATGGCGCTGCCGGTAATGCGGGTGCCCCGGTCGTTGATGTGCCACAGCTTCATGCGAGGACCAAGCCGCTGCATCCACGCCAAGGCGTTTGCACCACCCTCGGTGAACCAGTAGCTGTCAAACTCAAAGTTGACGAAGGCCGGATCGGTTTCCTCTAAAAGAATATCGTAAGCGCGCTTGGCTGCGTTCACAGGACGCAGCTCGCAGTTGTGATTGTGGTAGAGCAGGTGGATGCCCTCTTTTTGCAGGGTCTCGCCCGCCTTGTTCAGACGTTTGGCCAGTTCGTGCATCGTGGTTTCATCACCGTAATCAAAACGGTACATCCCGGTGATGACCACATACTCCGTGCCAAAACTTTTTGCTTCCTCGGCCACTGCATGGGCATCCCGTTCCAGACTGCCAAGGTCGGTGTGCAGGCTGACTACCTTCAGACCGGCTTCCTGCACCAGCTTGTGCCAGTCCAGATTGCCGCCCTTTCCCACCGGCATTCCAGCGGCTTTGGTCAGCAGCTTTACCACAAAGCCAATGGGATGGATCATAAATCCGCACAGTTCAATGCCGTCGTACCCGGCGGCTTTCATGGCGGCAAGGGTCTCTTTGGCCTGCTGTTCGTTGTTCAGTACAGTGCCCAGCATAAATTGCTGCACGGCTTTGATGGGCATGATTTACCCCTCCAGTTTGAATGTCTTGCCCGGCGTGATGCCGTTTTCGTTAAAACTGTCCACGCAGATGTAGTATTCCTGCCCGGCGGTCAGGGTGGAAAGGGTCACTTCGTCTGCATCGTAGACCAGCCAGCTCAGATAGAGCTTGTCGGGTGAAATGCCATAGCGGACATTGCAGCCCTGCGCGTTTTCGATATGCTGCCAGATGATCTTTGCGTCCAGTGCATCCACACGAATCCCGGCGGCTTCTGCCTGTGCGGGCTTTGCGCCCTCGCCGTTGCCGAACACCCGCAGGCCGCTGATGCGCAGTGCCTGTCCGTAGGGCAGCGCACCGCCGGTCACCCGGACATACCGGGCACGGATGCCGTCGGCATATTCGTAGTAGCCGTTGGAGCACTCCCGGGCAACCGTTTCGCAAATCGTCCAGTCTGCTCCGGTTACACTGGTCTCTACCGTGTAATGGGAGATCTGCGGCCGGGTCTCGATGTGGCGGGTCTTGCGGGTATCGCCGTAGCTGTCGGCTGGGAAGTCCACCACAAGCTTTTCATCTGCCATATTTACCTGAATGGCGCGGATATCACTCTCTTTGCCAAGGTCCACGCAGAGCCATTCGCCCGGCTCTGTACCAGCAGCGCTCCACCAGCTGCGGCAGTCCTCGTTGACTGCCAGTGCCGGGCTGCTGCCCTCGGCAGTGCTGGAAGCCGTGACCGGCTTTTTGTAGCTCAGCAGCATCCATTCCGGCTGCTGGCTGGCGGCATCGAATTTGCCAGCCGGGATGCGGTGCGGGTAATCGGCAAAGTTCTGGTTGCAGTAGAGAACCCCGTCTTTGTCGAACCCGGCAGGGAACAGCCCCACCCGGCGCTCAAAGTCATAGTTGACGGAAATGCGCATGGTAGAGGCGTGCCACCAGTTGCCATAGCGGTCGGCAATGGTGCTGCCGTGGCCTGCGCCGGTGATGAATCCGCCGGGCTTTGCGGAAAACGGGTTGGATGCCTGCCGCACAAAGGGACCCAGCGGAGAAGTGGAGGTGTATACACCATCGGCGTAAGTGTTGTACTGGGTGCCGGGGCAGGCGTATTGCAGGTAATAGAGGCCGTCATGCTTTGTCATAAAGGCACCCTCAATGTAGGGTTTGCCGATGGCGTTGAACATGGCAGTCAGGCTTTCGGCACTCAGGCCGGGGATGTTTGCCATCTGCGGCGGCAGATCCAGCTTGCCGGTCTTGGGGTCATAGAACTGCTTCATGGACTGGTACAGCACGCTGGCTTCCCGGTCCACAATGCCGTTGTTGCCGGGGCGTTCGTAGCCCAGTACGGTTTCATTGCCGAAGATCAGCTCCTGCTTTTCACCGATGGGGGTCATGGTGTCCGGGTCCATCTCCACGCCGTAGATGGGCGTAGTATTGGAGCAGCCCCAGTAGAAGTACACCCGGCCATCATCATCGCAGAACAGATCCGGGTCCCAGAAAGCAAAGGGCGCAGATACTTCGGTAAACGGCTCGGTCAGGGGGTCAGCGGTGCGCAGGATGGGACAGTTGCGCCCCTTGCGGCTGGCGCAGAAGTACAGGAAATCGCCCACCTGCCGCACATCGGGGGCATAATCGTAGATCAGCAGATCTGGGTCTGCATGGAAGTCCCAGTGCAGCAGGTCGTCCGAATACCAGAAGCCTGCCGACATGGAAACAAAGAGGTAATATTTGCCCTTGAAGGATACCAGCGTGGGGTCTGCACCCTCCCGGAAACCTGCTGTACGGGGGCCTTCCTTCATGTGCTGGTAACGGTAGCCCAGATCAAGGGGGTTACAATAGGTTTGTTTCATCGAATCACTCCTTGGAAATGCCCTGCAATACACGGTTCAGCTGCTTGATATCCTCTTCCGAAGCGCCGGCCTGCATCAGCATGGATTCAATGGTCATCCGCCGCATGGCACGCTCCATCATCGCCACCAGAGCCGGGTTGTCCTTCACGGCGGCGGCAACATCTCCGCGGGCAGCGGCGGCTTTATCGGAGATCTGCTTCAGAATGGGATCAACTTTCGGGTCTGCCGTGGCGGCAGCCATGTTGTCCTTGACCGACCAGCAGCTTTCGTCCAGCTCGCCGTCAAACCAGTTGGCCACGTTCTTGCGGTTGTCCATGGCATAATCCGGGTTGGGGGCGTCCACCTTGTTCACCAGGATCACGCTGCTGTGCTCACCGGAGCGTGCCTCAATGCTGTGTTTGCCGGTGATGGGCAGCTGGAAGGTGAACACCTTGTCGCCCTTACGGGTCTCCACCAGCTGACCGTCCTTGTACAGCGAGACCTCCGGCAGATTGGAGTAGACCTTGATCTCAGTCACATCCTCGGCGCGGTCTACATAGCGGCTGCCGCACAGGTGCACGAACGGCTCCTTGCTCCAATAGGCCTTGTAGAGATAGAAGGGGTCTTTTTTGAGCTTGCGGTCAAAGGTGACAAGTCCCTTCTGGTTCTCGCCGTGCTTGCCGCCCTCATCACGGCCATCGGCGGCAAAATCGAACATATTCCACGCATGGGTGGCCCACAGCCACGGGCGGTCGGCGATCATCTTGGCCATGTGCTCGTGGTAAATGCACTGGTAGCTCTCGGTGTAGTCGCCCTTTTCCGGGTGGCTGTTCTGGTACTGGGGGTTGGCATCTGCGCCGTACTCCGATAAGCCGATGCAGCGGTCAGGGTAATCGGCATGGTACTTATCAAAGAACTCGTCGTTCTGCTCCAATTCGCCCAGATACCAGCCGAAGTAGAGGTTGTAGCTGTTCACATCGGGAATTTCCAGAATGGGACTGGTGGTCTCCAGCATAAACACGTTTGCCATGGTGGTCTTGCGGGTGGGGTCCAGCTTGTGCGCCAGCTCGTTCAGCAGACGGTGGTTTTCCAGCAGATCCTCGTTGACAGCAGAAGCAGCGGTGATCTCGTTGGACAAGCCCCACACGGCAATGCAGGGGTGGTTGTAGTTCTGGACGATCAGCTCTTCCATCTGGGTCAGGGTGTTGGCACGGCCGTTGGTCATGTGCATGGTGATGTAGGGGATCTCTGCCCAGATGACAAGACCCTTTTCATCACACAGGTCGTAGAAATACTGTGCGTGCTGATAGTGTGCCAGCCGGATGGTGTTGGCACCCATTTCCAGAATGATGGAGATATCCTCCTCCATCATTTCGTTGGTCAGGGCAATGCCCGCACCTTTTCGGTCCTGGTGGCGGGAAACACCGCGTAGCGGATATTCCCTGCCATTCAGGATAAAGCCCTTCTGGGGGTCAATCTCAAACTTGCGGCAGCCGAACCGGGCGGAGGTCTCCTCGCCATTGTCCAGCTTGGCAGATACGGTGTAGAGGAAGGGGTCGTCCACGCCATCCCACAGGTGGGCGTTGTTCAGCGTGAAAACAACCTTTGCGGTGCCCTTTTCCACCGGGGCGGTGAGGGTCTGACCCTCCAGTGCAAAGGTCACGGTCTGTGCGCCCACCACGGCGGCTTCCACGGTGACCTCGGCGGTCTTGGCAGCAAGGTCGGTGACGATGGGGGTCACCTTCAGTGCCGGTGCGCCATTAGCGGGCAGGGCAAAGTGCTCTGCCGGACAATGTGCAGGGTCACATCCCGGTAAATGCCGCCGTAGAAAGTAAAGTCCGCTTTCTGGGGATATACGGTGTCGTTGTCGCGGTTGTCCACGGAAATGGCCAGCAGATTTTCCTCTTTG
>ENA-OQHF01001481-OQHF01001481.1-human-gut-metagenome-genome-assembly--contig:-NODE-1481-length-12861-cov-1.980839_pt1 | contig 12861 bp, 14 predicted proteins | sample MGYA00242559_ERZ504709 | MGnify/ENA primary metagenome ERZ504709 (study PRJEB26092, sample SAMD00036203) | human gut metagenome | host: Homo sapiens | study: EMG produced TPA metagenomics assembly of... | reverse complement strand
AGAATAAGGAGGAAGAAAATTATGTTGTCCATCAATATGGATGATGTAATGCAGGTAGTTTCGAACATTCAGAACTATCTGATTGCATTCGGCGTCGTCCTCGTACTCGCGCTCCTCGTGATGTTCGCGGTGCGGAAGATGCCCAAAGTGAAAAAGAAGATGATTCGTGCGCAGTCCGGCCTCGCCATTCTGCTGGCACTGGTCATCGTTGTCAACCTCATCTGCACCGGCCCCATGTCCACCATACTGGATCTGGTCTCCGGTGAAGGCTCCATCAGTGAGGAGACTTCCGCAGAGGCCACCGAGCTGGTGAGCGAGATCACCCAGGAGGGCATCGTTCTGGCACAGAACGATGACAACATCCTGCCTGTGGCCTCTGGCTCCAAGCTGAACGTCTTTGGCTGGGCCTCCACCAGCCCCTGCTACGGCGGCACCGGCACCGGCGCACTGAACGACATCTATCCCGTCACCGACCTGCTCACCGGCCTGCACGATGCGGGCATCGAGACCAACGACGAGCTGAGCAAGTTCTACACCGACTACAAGGCAGACCGCCCCAGCGTTAGCATAGCGGCGCAGGACTGGACCCTGCCGGAGCCCAATGTCAGTCTGTACACCGATGAGATGATGGAGAACGCAAAAGCATTCTCGGATACCGCAATGGTCGTCATCACCCGTGTCGGCGGCGAGGGCGCAGATCTGCCCACCGATATGGCTTCCGTTGTGGATGGCAGCTGGATCCGCCGCGTGGCACAGGCTTACGGCTCTGAGCGCGGCACCACTTACTACAACGGTACCTACGACGACTCTCTGAACGAGGGCAACGACTGGGATAAGGGCGACCACTTCCTGCAGCTGTCCAACCGTGAGGAAGACCTGCTCGACCTGGTCACCGCAAACTTCGACAACGTCATTCTGGTCTACAACGGCGCCAACGCCTTCCAGATGGACTTCCTGAAGGATTACCCCCAGATCAAGGGCGTCCTGCTCTGCCCCGGCACCGGCCAGTCCGGCTTTGAGGGCTTCGGCAAGGTCGTTTCCGGCGAGGTCAACCCCTCCGGCCGTACCGTGGATACCTATGTTTCCAACCTGAAGAATGCGCCCTGGTGGAACAACTTCGGCGACTTCAAGTACACCAACACCGAGGAGCTGAATTCCGATTCCACCTTCTTTGATCCGGAAGGCACCACCCCGTCCTTCGTCAACTACGTGGAAGGCATCTACGTGGGCTACAAGTTCTACGAAACTGCCGCCGCCGAGGGTCTCATCGACTACGACAAAGAAGTGGTCTACCCCTTCGGCTATGGCCTGAGCTACACCACCTTCACCAAGGAGATGAGCGGCATCACCTCCGACGGCACCAACCTGAACTTCAGCGTTACTGTCACCAACACCGGCGCTGTGGCGGGCAAGGATGTTGTAGAAATTTACAGCAATCCTCCCTACACCAACGGCGGCATCGAGAAGGCTACCGCAAACCTGCTGGACTTCGCCAAGACCTCTGAGCTGGCACCCGGCGCATCCGAGACCATCGAGTTCTCCATCCCGGTGGAGCAGCTGGCTTCCTATGATTACCAGACCAACGGCTGCTATGTGCTGGAAGCTGGCGACTATGTCATCAGCGCGAACGATGATTCCCACACCGTTGCCGATTCTGAAGTCTACACCGTTGCATCCGACAGCGTCTACAACGAGTCCAACAAGCGCGGCAGCGATGCTGTGGCTGCGACCAACGAGTTCGATTTCGCAGAAGGCGAGATCACCTATCTGTCCCGCGCCGACGGCTTTGCAAACTATGCCGAGGCGACCGCTGCTCCCGCCACCTATGAGATGACCGACGAGCAGAAGGCTGCCTTCGACAACGCACACACCTACGTCGAAGCTGGCTATCAGCAGGATGACGACGCCAACGCCGCCGACATCACCACCGGTGCCAAGAACGGCCTGAAGCTGGCCGATCTGCGCGGCGTGGATTACAACGACGCCCAGTGGGATGCCCTGCTGGATCAGATGTCCATCGACGATCTGCAGCAGATCATCGGCTTCGGCGGCTACCAGACCGCTGCGGTCTCCAGCATCGAGAAGGTCCGCACCAGTGACTGCGACGGCCCGGCTTCCATCAACAACTTCTTCACCGGTGTCGGTTCCGTCGGCTTCCCGGCTGCTGCCCTCATCGGCATGACCTGGGACAAGGATCTGGCCTACGCCTTCGGCGACAGCATCGGCGAGATGGCTGACGAGATGGATACCTCCGGCTGGTACGGTCCCGCTATGAACATCCACCGCACTGCTTTTGCAGGCCGTAACTTCGAGTACTACTCCGAGGACGGCGTGCTGTCCGGCGTGATGGCTTCCAACGCCATCAAGGGCGCACAGGATCGCGGTGTGTATGCTTACATGAAGCACTTCGCCCTGAACGATCAGGAAGGCAACCGTGCTTCCATGGTGGCGACCTGGTCCAACGAGCAGGCCATCCGTGAGATCTACCTCAAGCCCTTCGAGATCTCCGTCAAGGATGCAGACTGCCACGCGGTCATGTCTTCCTTCAACTACATCGGCACCCGCTGGACTGGCGGCTGCAAGGAGCTGCTGAAGAACGTCCTGCGCGGCGAGTGGGGCTTCGTGGGCTTCGTCGAGACAGACTACTTCGGCGTCTCCGGCTACATGACTGCTGACCAGTGCGTCCGCAACGGCAACGACCTGATGCTCTGCACCACCGGCAACGACTTCAACACCGTGACCGTGCTGACCAACAGCAGCAAGCAGGCCCTGCGCGAGTCCGCAAAGAACATCCTCTACACCGTGGTCAACAGCCGTGCATACGCAGAGGAGAACCTGAACCCCGGTATGGCAAAGTGGCAGATCGTCCTGATCGGTGCCGATGTTCTGGTGGCTCTGCTGTTCGTGACGCTGGAGGTCAAGACCCTCAAGGGCTACAAAAAGCGCAAGGAAGAGGAAGTCAACGCCTGATTTTAGGCAAGACGCTCTGAACGTTTGCAGCACCTGAACTGAAACCAGACCAAAGGCCCGCTGCGTAAAAAACAGCGGGCCTTTTCTGGATTTGAAAAGGCAAAGAGGAAAATGCCATGAAACACACAGATATCATCAACAGCCTGAGCCTGGAACAGAAATGCGCCCTGCTGAGCGGCGGCACGGTGTTCACCACCCGGGCGCTGCCGGGCAAGGGCATTCCGGCCATTACCCTGTCGGACGGCCCCAACGGCGTGCGCAAGCAGGCGGGTGCGGCTGACCATCTGGGCCTGAACCCCAGTGTGCCCGCCACCTGCTTCCCCACCTCGGCCACCGTTGCCAACAGCTGGGACCCGGAGCTTGGCGAGGCTGTGGGCGCAGCCATGGGCGAAGAAGCAGCGGCACAGGGCGTGTCGGTGCTGCTGGGCCCCGGCCTGAACATCAAGCGCAGCCCCCTGTGCGGCCGCAACTTCGAGTATTTCTCGGAGGACCCCTACCTTGCCGGTAAAATGGCGGCGGCCTACGTCCGCGGCATCCAGAAAAACGGCATTGCCGCCTGCCCCAAGCACTTTGCCGTGAACAGTCAGGAGCTGCGCCGCATGGCCTCGGATTCCATCGTGGACGAGCGCACCCTGCGGGAAATTTACCTGACCGGCTTCGAGATGGTGGTCAAGGAGGCGCAGCCCAAGACCATCATGTCCGCCTATAACCTTGTCAACGGCACCTACGCCAACGAGAACGCCCACCTGCTCATGGATATCCTGCGCAGGGACTGGGGCTTTGACGGCGCAGTGGTCACCGACTGGGGCGGCAGCAACGACCACGCTCTCGGCGTAAAGAACGGCTCTACGCTGGAAATGCCCGCCCCCGGCGGGGACGCCATCCGGGAGCTGATGAAGGCGGTGCAGACCGGCAAGATCACCGAAGCGGACGTGGACGCCCGGCTGGAGGAGCTGCTGGAACTGGTGTTCACCACCAAGGCGGCGGTGGACGCCGCACCCGGCAAGTTCGATGCCGACGCCCACCACGCACTGGCACGCCGGGCCGCTGCCCAGAGCATCGTGCTGCTGAAGAACGAAAACAGCCTGCTGCCCCTTGCAAAGGGGGAAAAGGTGGCGGTCATCGGCGACTTTGCCCAGACGCCCCGCTATCAGGGTGCAGGCTCCAGCGCCGTCAACTCCATCAAGGTGGATTCCTTCTTGGACTGCCTTGCCGAGAGCGGCCTGAACAGCGTCGGCTACGCCAAGGGCTTTGACCGGCAGGGCAAGCCCGATGAGGCACTGAAAGCCGAGGCGGTGCTGCTGGCAAAGAACGCCAATGTGGTGCTGCTGTGCATGGGTCTGGACGAGATCAAGGAGAGCGAGGGCATCGACCGCGCCGACATGAAGCTGGCCGAAAACCAGCTGGAACTGCTGACCGCTGTGGCGGCGGCAAACCCCAACGTGGTGCTGCTGCTGAGTGCAGGCTCCTCGCTGGAAAGCGATTGGGTCAAGGACTGCAAGGCGCTGGTCTACGGCTGTCTGGGCGGTCAGGCCGGTGCGGGCGCACTGGTCGAGGTGCTCACCGGCGCGCAGAACCCCTGCGGTAAGCTGGCTGAGACTTGGGCGCGCAGCTACGCCGACACCCCCGCAAAGGAGCATTTCGGCGGCGACGGCCCCACTGTGGAGTACCGCGAGGGTCTGTATGTGGGCTACCGCTACTACGACACCGCCGGTGTGCCCACCGCCTTCCCCTTCGGCTACGGCCTGAGCTATACCAGCTTTGCGTACAGTGACCTGAAAGCAGACGAAAAGGGCGTGACCCTGACTGTCACCAACACCGGCAGCTGTGCCGGTGCCGAGGTGGTGCAGCTGTATGTGGCAAAGCCGGATGCAAAAGTTTTCCGCCCTGTCAAGGAGCTGAAGGGCTTTGCCAAGGTGCAGCTGGAAGCCGGAGAGAGCAAGGCCGTCGCCATCCCGCTGGACGATAAGGCGTTCCGCTACTGGAACGTCAAGACCGACCGCTGGGAGGTGGAGGGCGGCAGCTATCAGCTGCTGGTGGGCCGCTTCCAGCGCCGATATCCGCCTTGACTGCCGCCGTTACGGTGGAGAGCACCGGCGCGCCCGACCCCTACGCGGGTAAAAATCTGGAGCATTACCGCACCGCACAGGTGCAGAACGTGCCGGACGCGGAGTTTGAGGCGCTGCTTGGTCGTCCCATCCCGGAGAACAAGGTGCACATCGACCGCAACATGACGCTGGGCGAGATGGGGCACGGACGCAGCCCCATCGGCTGGCTGGCGGCGGCGGTACTGGGCACCCTGCTGCGCCGCAGCATCAAAAAGGGCAAGCCCGACCTGAATATCCTGTTCCAGTATAATATGCCTCTGCGTGCGCTGGCCAAAATGACCAACGGCGCTATCAGCATGGGCATGGTGGACGGCATCGTGATGGAGCTGCAGGGCTTCTGGATCATCGGTCTTGTGCGGGTGATCGTGGAGGCCGTGAAGAACCTCGTGCTGAACAGCCGCATGGAAGAGCGTCTGAAAAACAGCTGAAAGGAAGCAGGCTATGAATTTCTGGAATAACTTCGCGGCAAAGCACCCCGCCGCTGCCAAGTGGGTGCGCGAGGGCGGTCTGTTCGTCATCGTGTCCAACCTCATCACGGTGTTCAAGTACCTGCTGCTGCAATTTCTGCCCAAGGCCTTTGCAAGCCTGCCGGTGGTGGATTTCGGCTGGCCGGGCATCGACATCACCCTGTTCGGCGAGACCTTCAAATGGAACATCCTCGGCTACGATGCCGCCCACGGCGGTCTGCCCTACTTCTGCGCTTACATGATCGCCATGGTCATCGGCGAGTGCATCAACTTCCCCATCCAGCGCAACTTTGTGTTCCGCAGCAAGGGCGATCTGGCAAAACAGATCGGCTGGTATGTGCTGGCCTTCTGCGTCATTACCTGCATCGTCAACTCCATCAACTGCATCTGGGTGGCGGTGGCCGGTCTGCTGGTACCGGACTTCATCTACAACATCGGCACCACCGTCCTCAACGGCGGCATCTCCATGGTGATCTTCTTCTTTGTGAATAAGATCATCTTCCCGGAGGGCGAAAAAGCCGCCAAATAATAAGACATTCTCCTTCATTTTCTTCTTTTCCATCATAAACCAGAAGGGCTGCTCCGTTCTCCGGGGCAGCCTTTTTGGTTTGAAGGAGAGAACCCCCTCAGTCATCGCGCAGCGATGACTGAGGGGGTTCCTGCCGCAGCCATCTTATTTTTGTTTTTCTGCACAAAATGTTCTGCGGGCAGGGTTTTCCTCTTGACAAGCGGGCAAATGTTTCGTACTATATTTAGTAGTATGGAATCAAAGACGCTGTACGCAGGTTTCAGTGTGACCCTGTACCCGTTTCAGGCAAAGCGTGCCTGTTTGATATAAAATGGAACCGTAAAGAGAAAAGCCGTATGCTTTTGCCCGTGCCGCCGGTTTTGGGCGGTGCGTATGGTTTTGGTGTCACTTTTTGCATTGAAAGCTCTTTCTATATCATTGCCCGTATCCTGCTGCGCAGCGTCTCCTGCTTTTAATTTTGCATTGAATTGAAACAAAGGAGAGTGAACGCAATGACCGCGATCGGAGTGATCGTGGCCTTGATCGTTGCTGCTGTCGGCGTGGCTGCGGGCTATTTTATTGGTTACAACAACCGTAAAAAGACCGCCGAAGCCCAGATCGGCAGCGCCGAGGCCGAGGCTACCCGGCTGGTGAACGAGGCGATCAAGACCGCCGACCAGAAGCGCAAGGAAGCGGTTCTGGAAGCAAAGGACGAGGCTTTCCGTCTGAAAGCCGAGGTCGATGCCCAGAAGGCTGAGGCCGACAAGGAGATCAAGCAGCGCCGTGCGGAGATCAGCCGTCAGGAGAACCGCATCGACCAGAAGGAGACAGCGCTGGACCGCAAGACCGAGGCGCTGGAAAAGAAGGAAGAAGAGCTGAAAAAGCGTGCTGCCGAGGCCGAGGAGCGTCTGGCAGAGATCGACGCTCTGCGCGCCAAGGAGATGGAGCGTCTGGAAACGCTGGCCGGCCTGAGCCAGGAGGACGCCCGCGAGGTGCTGCTGCACAAGGTGGACGAGGAGCTGACCCACGAAAAGGCCGTGCGCGTTGCCGCCTACGAGACCGACCTGAAGGAAAACTGCGATAACATCGCCCGCAACCTCATCGGACAGGCCGTCAGCCGCTGTGCTGCCGACCATTGCAGCGAGACCACCGTCAGCGTGGTGCCCCTGCCCAGCGACGAGATGAAGGGCCGCATCATCGGCCGCGAGGGCCGCAATATCCGCGCACTGGAGACCGCTACCGGCGTGGATCTCATCATCGACGATACCCCGGAGGCCATTACCCTGTCCTCCTTCGACCAGACCCGCCGCGAGGTGGCCCGCATGACGCTGGAGCGCCTGATCGGTGATGGCCGTATCCACCCCGCCCGCATCGAGGAGACGGTGGAAAAGTGCCGCCACGATCTGGAACTGCAGATGAAGCGCGAGGGCGAGCGTGCGGTGATGGAGCTGGGCATCCACGGCCTGCACCCGGACCTGATCAAGCTGATCGGCCGGTTGAAGTACCGTACCAGCTTTGGCCAGAACGCCCTGACCCACAGCATGGAAGTGGCCTGGGTGGCCGGCCTGCTGGCAGGCGAGATGGGGGTCAACGTGACCATGGCACGCCGCGCCGGTCTGCTGCATGACATCGGCAAGGCACTGGATCACGAGATCGAGGGCAGCCACGTCCAGATCGGCGTGGACATTTGCCGCAAGTACAAGGAAAACACCCAGATCATCCACGCCATTGAGGCCCCACCACGGCGACGTGGAGCCCAAGACCCCGCTGGCCTTCATCATCCAGGCTGCTGACGCCATCAGCGCCGCCCGCCCGGGTGCCCGCCGCGAGAATGTGGAAAGCTACGTCAAGCGTCTGGAAAATCTGGAGGAGATCTCTTCCAGCTTTGAGGGCGTGGAGCAGGCCTTTGCTGTGCAGGCAGGCCGCGAAGTGCGCATCATGGTCAAGCCCGACGTCATCAGCGACGATCAGGTCATCCTGCTGGCACGCTCCATCGCCAAGAAGATCGAAGATACGCTGGATTACCCCGGCCAGATCAAGGTCAACGTCATCCGCGAGAGCCGCGCTGTCGAGTACGCAAAGTAAAAACCGGACAAGGCCGCTGCCGTTTGCAGGCAGCGGCCTTGTTTTTTGCCCGGAAGCATGATATCATGAACAAAAAGGCCCTGCCGGTCTGGGGCGGCGGGGACGGATGCAGCGTGAAAAGGAGCTGATCAAGATGAAACACTGGAAAAATCTGCTTGTCTGCCTGCTGGCTGGGGTGCTGGCGCTTGGTGTGCTTACGGCCTGCAGCGGGCTGGGGAGCGTGAACACCGGCACGGACGCTGAAAAAGCCGCAGAGCTGGCGCAGCAGCTGGGCGTTGCCCATACACAGGAGCTGGATAACACGGCCAAAGCGGTGGCAGAATGGTTTGTACAGGAACCGGACAGCCTGCGGGTCAGCGGCCTGGATCTGGTGTACACCGTGGCGCTGGATGCGGACAGCAACATGAGCCATACGGATGATCTGAACGACTTCCTATACTGGTCCGGGTGCTATGGTGTCCCGAAGGATGTAACGGTGGCGCTCCTGCTGGATGACAGCGCGGCCATGACGGCCTGGCTGTATGCGCCGCAGGCCGACAGCGCGGCGGCAGAGCTGCTGGAGGACGCAGTCGGTCACAACGAAATGGGCGCGGCCTTCATCGACTACAACGGCACCGCCTATGTCGTGGCAGTGTTCCGGTAAGCACAGGCAATCAAAGGGACGTTCCGTGGAACGTCCCTTTTTTGGAAGCGGCATCTCTACCGTCAATGCTCTGCGTTGCCTGACGTTTGAAAGGAGTGAACATATCCATGACTGAAAAGCAGGAAAATGACGTTTTCTATGTTTGCAGTCTGATCGAGTACATTGCCCGTAAGACGAAAAATCATCGGCAGGATGTGATCGCTTGCTTTTCCAAAGCCGATATCGAGCGGCAGCTCCGGCTTGCCGAAGTCAACCACTGCCTTTCCTTTGAGCAGGTTTCGGATGAACTGATCGAGGACTTCCAGATTGCAGAGGGAACATTCGACACGGTTTCGGAATGCCGCTATACGGTTCCTTCGACTACTTCCATCGGAATGCTGTATCAGGGCTTGGTACTGTCTACTATGAAAAACGACGATGCCGCACAAGGCATTCTGGATATTTTTTCCTCTTTTATCACGGATGAGATCTCTGACTTCAATTCCAACGTTTACTATACCAATCCCGACTACCTCCGCTGCTCCTATCTGGAGGGCAGGATGCTTGCCTGAATATAGTTTTTGCACCGATTGCCAATAAGCAGTCGGCATACAAAAAAGAAGCACGAAGGCCGAAACCTTCGTGCTTTTTTTGGTGGGCCAGCCAGGACTTGAACCCGGGACCAAGCGGTTATGAGAACGTCGCTAATTTTGAAATCCCATTTTTCTTGTGGAATCTTGTGACTATCTGATAATTCTATGAAAGTGCCTTTGTGTACTTTGACGTAACTTTTGGTAGCTTTTTGTCTCTCAAAACGGCTCTTTGTACCCAGAACCGTACCCAAGAATTTTTGGGTACGAAACTCGACACCTACTGTTACCATTCTCGATTTACATAGCTCACTTTCAAAATAGAAGGTGAGCTTTTTCTTTTGCAGAAATCAGGGAGGAGGTTTTCCACATGAACAAGCACTCACAGTTGAAAATCCGAGGACACACCAAATGACGCTGGACTACTTCTATGGTCAGTCGGGCGAATTGTTCTCCTATTTCCGCATCCCAAAGGCACTGTTCCAAGACTGCCGCTTCCGGCAGCTCTCCACCGATGCCCGGACGCTGTACGGCATTCTACTGGACCGCATGAGCCTGTCTGTAAAGAATGGTTGGCTGGACGAGCAGGGGCGGGTGTATATCATCTACACCGTCCGGGAAGTGCAGGAATCCCTCTGCTGTGCCGAACACAAGGCGGTCAAGCTGTTCCGGGAACTGGAGCAGCTCGACCTCATCGAGCGCAAACGCCGTGGTCTGGGCAGACCCAGTCTGATCTACGTCAAGGACTTTTCGTCTGGACTGCCAAAAGCGCAAGTACAGAATTGCCCAAACAGCAATTCTGGTGCTGCCGAAAGCGCAATTCTGGTACAGCCAAAACCGCAAGCAAATAAGACTGATAAGAATAAAACAGAGTGGAACGATCCTGACCCCTATCTATTCCGGGGGGCATCCGGGAGCAGCTTGAGGATTATTTTTATCAGGTACTGGAGGTAGAACTTCTGCTCCAGCTCTGCCCGGACGAGGAGGACGCCATCTACCAGATCGTAGACTTGCTTGTGGATACCTGTTCCACCAAACGCAAGATATTGCGGATTGCCGGAGATGACAAACCTGCCGAGGTGGTACGCAGTCGGTTGAAAAAAGCTTGAATGCCGACCACATCCGTTTCGTGCTGGAATCTCTGGCAGAGAACTACCGCCCCGGTGCGGAACATGAAGCAGTATCTGCTGGCGATGCTCTACAATGCGCCCACCACCATGAACCTCTACTATCAGAACAAGACGAACCACGACTTTGCGCGTGGTTCACCGAAGGCGGGGTGATGTTAATCGCAAAGAAAGCTACGATATTGCAGTCACCAATCAAAAAGGCGGTGTGGGGGAAAAGCACCACCTGTGAAAATCTGGGCATCGGGCTGGCGATGGAGGGCAAGAAAGTTCTGCTGGTGGACACTGACCCACAGGGCAGTCTTACCATCAGCATGGGCTGGCAGCAGCCCGATGAACTGCCCACTACCCTCTCCACCCTGATGGCAAAAGCCATGAATGACCAGCCCATTCAGCCCGGTGAGGGGCATACCTGCACCACGCAGAGGGCGTTGACCTGATCCCTGCCAATATCGAACTGGCAGGGCTGGAAGTGGCTCTGGTGAACAGCATGAACCGGGAAAAGATGCTGAAACAGGTGTTGGAGGGGGTAAAGCGGGAGTACGATTATTATCCTGCTGGACTGTATGCCCTCGCTGGGGATGCTCACCATCAACGCACTGGCGGCGGCAGATGCTGCCCTGATTCCCGTGCAGGCGCAGTACCTTTCCGCAAAGGGTCTGGAACAGCTTTTGCAGACGGTGCAGAAGGTCCGGCGGCAGATCAACCCCAAGCTGAAAATCGAGGGCATCCTGCTGACCATGACCGACAGCCGCACCAACTACGGAAAGCAGATCAGCAATCTGATCCGGCAGGCATACGGAAAGCACCTGAAGGTGTTTGAGCAGACCATTCCACGCTCCGTCCGAGCGGCTGAAACCAGTGCCGTGGGCAAGAGCATTTTCCAGCATGACCCCAAAGGCAAGGTGGCAGAAGCCTATAAATCTCTGACGAAGGAGGTGCTGGCGGATGCCGATCGACAGCGGAAACTTAGCTCTGAAAGGGCTAGATGATACTGTTTTCCACCGAGGAAAACCGACAAGAGGAGCAACGGGAACAGGTGCAGCAAATTCCCATCGACGAGCTGCACCCCTTCACCAACCACCCCTTTCAAGGTGCTGGGAACGTCGAAGCCATGACCCGGACGGTGGAGAGCATCGCACAGTACGGCGTGCTGGCTCCGCTGATTGCTCGCCCTCGCCCGGACGGTGACGGCTACGAGATCATCCTGCCGGCACCGCCGCCAGTATGCAGCGAAACTTGCCGGGCTGGATACTCTGCCGGTCATTGTGCGGCAGATGTCGGACGATGCTGCTGTGATATTGATGGTGGACAGCAACCTTCAGCGTGAACACATCCTGCCAAGCGAAAGGGCTTTTGCCTACAAAATGAAGCTGGACGCAATAAAAAATCAAGGTGCTAGGTCAGATTTAACTTCATCCCAAGTTGGGATGAAGTTGCAAGCCCTTGATATTGTTGGTCAGGAAGCTGGCGATAGTCGAAATCAAGTGCACCGTTTTATCCGCCTGACCAACCTTATCCCAGAACTGCTGGACATGGTAGACGAAAAGAAGATCTCCTTCAATCCCGCTGTGGAATTGTCCTATCTGGACGAAAGCCAACAGCGGGCTTTTTTAGAAGCCATGGATGGTACCCAAAATGCCCCATCTGTATCGCAGGCTCAGCAACTAAAGAAGATGGCGCAGTGTGGTGAGTTCACCTATGAAAAGGCGTTTGATATTTTGGGGCAGGAAAAGAAGAGTGAGCAGGACACCGTAACTATCAAAAACGACATCCTGCGAAAAATACTTTCCACGCAGCTATACGCCTCGGCAAATGGAAGAAAAAATCATACAGCTTCTGGATGCGTGGCAGAGAAAACAGCAGCGTCACAACGAACGCTGACCCGTAACGCAAGACCCGATGGGGTCTTTTTTTGTTTGCAAAAAATTTGGAGGTAGCGCCTATGAACAATACGATTCCTTTTCACTCCGCATCCCATGCTCCGCAGATCACGGTGGACGTGAACATCCTGTCCATGCTGAAACAGGCGGCATCCTGTTTGAGCGAAATGGCAAGCGAGAATGTCTACCTTGCCGCCATCGGCCCGGACATGGAACTGACCATTATCATGGAGGAGGATGCTCCTTCCGTTCTGCCCTGTTTTGACGAGAACGATGCCCTGATTTCCGTAAAGGGTGCACCGCTGTTTATCAGCTACAATCCGGCGCAGGTCCTCAAGTTGGCAGGCAAGCGGTATCTGACCGGTCCGGTCATCTTCTACCGCACCGATGGGCACAGTACCATCGTGTCCCTGACAGTGGAGGACATTTACCGATTTCAGACCTATCTGGAAAGTCACAGCATCACCCTGATGGCAGACGACCAGAAGTTGCCCTGCATCT
>ENA-OQHF01001479-OQHF01001479.1-human-gut-metagenome-genome-assembly--contig:-NODE-1479-length-12883-cov-3.670194_pt1 | contig 12883 bp, 7 predicted proteins | sample MGYA00242559_ERZ504709 | MGnify/ENA primary metagenome ERZ504709 (study PRJEB26092, sample SAMD00036203) | human gut metagenome | host: Homo sapiens | study: EMG produced TPA metagenomics assembly of... | reverse complement strand
TCACTATCTAATACATTAACAAAATCTTTATATTTACCAATATTAGAAGTTAATTGTTTTTTTAGGAGCTTCAAGAAGTTTAGTAGGTTTTAACACCAAGAGCCTTTCTACCATTATTAACAGATAAATTATAACGAATATTAGGAGAAATAGAATAATAACCTAAAGCATCTCTACCTTTAGTAATAGCTTTTTGACTTGTTCTAGAAATATTTTTATCTAAAGCCATAGCAATTTTAGTAGCTTTATCGACACTTCTTAAAACTCCAGCGCCACCTAACAATATATCAAATTCAGGATTAATTTGTTCAAGAGGAGTCATATTAACTTCTTTTCTAGCAGGAACTTTTTCTAAAGTATTATTTGCTATTCTATAAGTTTCTGGATGATAAATAAAATCTCCTTGTTTAATACCACTATTTCTAGGAGATTCCATTATTGGAGTTACTCTAGTATTATCACTTTTAACTACATATTTTTCTTTACCATATTTAGCTTTAGTACCATCATCGTTAATCCCATTTCTATCTTTAAAATCTTCTTGAGCTTTAAATACTTTATTAGGATTAGCTCCACCCATAACTAATTTAGCAGGACTAACACCATTAATAATAGGTTGTGCAGAATAAACTTTAAGTTCATTACCATTAGTTTCAACAACTTCACCGTCTTCTACTTCAATACCTGTTTTATCATTAGGCCCAATATCAATACCACCTTGACTATGTTTTCTTCCATTCATATAAAAGAAATTATTACCAAGAGGTTGAGCAATACCCCCAGCAACTACATTTGGTATTTTACCACCAACAGCATATTGTTTTTGAGGAAGATTTCTTCCATTACTTCTAGTAGTTTGAATAATATTAAATGGAAATATTGGTCCAAGTTCATCATCACTAGGAAAAGATTCTTTATTAAAATCTTTAACATAATTAATAAGTCTACCAGCAGTATTATTCATTAATTTTTCTCTATTATCTTTAGATACTAAATTATTCACACCATTATAGAGAAATTCATTACCAAGTCTTATTAAACCAGTAGATTTAGCAACTTTATCATAAGCTCCACCAAGTGGAGGAATACCATTTTGAATAAATCTTCCATTACGAGTAACATTACCTCTAAATGTACTAGGTAAATTACTTATATGAATAACTTTATCTTTTCTAGGCATTTTATATAATATAATGAGAAATTGTAATTTGATTGATTTTAAGGCTCTCTGCTGAACGATAGCCTATCAGTCGATTAATAGTTCATACCTATATATAATAATTCAACAGAGAGCAAAAGACTAGCGTTTATGACCGCCACAGCGATATACATTTAGCCTATCTCGATATACTGATTGAGGCATAACAGGTTGTTGAACAGTACCATTAGTAATCCATTCAGGACGTTCAAGACCAGTTTTAGGAGCACTATAACTAGCTTGGTCAGCTTGTTTAACTTGAATTGGTTGTTGTCCTTTACTGCCAAACATACCACCAATTAAACTTCCAGCAGCACCAATAGCAGCACCAATCCACGCTTTTCTACGTCCGCCACATTTATATTTATTAATAAAACTAGAACGTTGATACATAGTCATTGGATTAATCATTTTATCAGAAGTAATATTAAGTTGCTGTTGACCAGCTTGAAGTTGTTTACGCTGTTCAGCTTCTTGAGCAATACGTTTATTTTCATTAATTTGTTGATTAGCAGAAATACCTTGACCTATTGCAGTACCTAATTCACCAAGTCCTTGAACTCCTGTAATAGAACTAGCAAGATTACCTAAACCTGGAAGAGCATCAGCAAATTCAGTACCGAAACCAGCTTTACGTCGAACTCTACCACCACATTTAAGAGTAAGCTTATCATTATATTGACCAACATAATCTTGATTAGCATAAGCACTAGTTAAAGCTTGAGCATTTTGTAAAGCATCTTTATGGTCTTGTGCAGCTTGAGCTTCAGCTTGAGCTTTTTCTTGAGCTTTCTTTTGCTTATTACCTTTAATAATACCACCAGCAATACTAGCGGCTGCACCAATAATAGCACCAATAAAAGCTTTTTGTCTTTGTCTATCTCTATACTGTATCATAATTTTCTAAATTGAGTTTGAGCACATTCAAGACTTTCAAATTCAATGCGCTTATTATCTGAATTATTAAATATAAAACGAACTACAAAATAATTACCATATACTCTACGAAGTTTATCACTTATAACAGTAGGATGGTCTTTAATCGCATTACGGAAATAATTAAAGTTATATTGAGTAAGTTCATACCAAGGTTTTTTATACTTATTAAATTCATTAAGTTTATCAATATTAATATCTATATCATCAGTATCATTATCTTCATTAAATATACGAAGTATATCTCCAGCATAAGGATGTTCTCTTAAATCAACAGGATTATTAATATTATCACTATAAATAGGAATATATATCTTACGTACTTTATATTTAATAAATTCAAGAAATTTAATAAGTTCATAAGATTCATTAACTATAATATCAATATAACTATTATGAACTAATATAGGTTCATCGCCAACTTCTTGTTTAGATACTAAATATAGACTTCTACTATCATCACCCATGTGAGTATTAAATCTACCATAATTATATTCATGAGTAAATACATGAAGAGGGCAGTTAAGTCTATCATTGTTATGTTCAGTTTGAAAATAACATTTAGTTTTAGTAGACCAAGCATTATTAAAATAATAATCATGTAAACTAATAAAACTACCTACTTTATAATTAAAACTAATGACTTCATTATGCGATTCTATAATAGATTCTTTAGTATTAGGATTAATATTATTATAAGTATAATCAAATTTAATTAGAATACGATTATTAAATTTATCATGAGCAAATCTAACTTTATTAGGATGATATTTATCTAACCATAATTTAATATCTTCATCCATTATTTTAAGTTGACCATCATCAAATTGATAAAGTTTATGAAAATCATCATTATAAAAAATATAACCAAATTCTCCAACTATATATGCTAAATCATCTTGCAGTCCACCATAACCTTTATCACTAGTAAAGACTTCTTTATAATCAACTTCAAAAGCATCAGGTTGATATAATTGAACATTTTCATCTCTAGTTTTAAGTGCAGCACTTATATCAAACATAAACATACTATGTTGAGTATGAACTAAAAGATAATATCCAATACCAACTAAATTAGTTATACTACCTTTATTTTCAGTAATATTTTTATAACCTTCAATAGGAAATATTCTCCAAGCGTTAACTTCACTCTCATCTTGAATAACATTACTGCGTCTTATAGTTTTATCAAAACGAGTAATATTAATAATATCATTACGATATTGAGTTAATAGTTTAGGAACATATTGGTCAACATTTCCAATAGGGTCTTTAAATAAATCAACACTATTTTTAGGTTCTACAAATGTACCAAAAGCAACACTTTTTTTATCAGTTTCTTCTTTAATACTAAAAGCTATCTTACTAGGTTCATTATTAAAACATTTACTTTCAAAGAACTTATCATTATAAAGAGGAAATTGAATATAAACATTAAATGGAATATCAAACCAACATGGTTCATCACCACTATAATAATATTGATTATTAGTAGAGTATATAATTTATAATTGCCTTCGTCATTATAACTCCATTATCATTATAAATAAGAACACCATCGTAAGTCATTCTACCATTATATCCATGTTCAATAGAATAAGTTCCACCATTATAGCAAACGTCATTAAGTCTTACAAGTTCTTTTTCTTTGCTAGTATAAATATTTTTAGTACAATTAAGAACTGTTGCGAGAAACATAGTTTCAGCATCAAGTAGTAATTCCTTATAATCGTCCATTTCAAGAGCAGTTCCTTTTCCAGCTCTACTATCAGTAACACTATCAGCAACTACTAGTTTATAATTATTAATAGGTTTATATTCATTTCTACTAATAACACCTATAACTGGCATATTATAACTATAAGGATAAGTAGTATTAACTACCATATCAACTACATCATGTTTTTCTTTATAAGGTTCAAATTTACATTTACCATCAATACGAATAATATTAAAATCATATTTAATACTATCATCAATATCAAATCGACCACTATATAGATAACATTTATCACTAGTAAAATTATTAGCTACAAAACCCGGTTTTGTACCCCAACTATCATTTTGCCAAGTAACATTACTAGCTATATTACAATAATCTTTTCTAGTTAATAATCCAGTATATCTAGTAATAGGTTCAACTTTTTCATAACTAATAAACCATCCAACATAACCTAATTCTTTAATTTGATTCCATAAAGTAGTATCAATATTAGCACGAATATAAAACTTATTAAAAGTATTATTCATATTATACACAAAATCTCTAGTATGTTCACCACCAACAACTTCAGAATCGAATTTGAATGTTTCTTCTCCGTTAACGTCCATAGGCTCGAAACGAACTTTACAGTGTCCGTACTGACCACGTCCACCGGACTGTTTTGCATATTTGTACTCAACATCTACAGGTTTTGTAAATGTCTCTTTGTAAGCTACCTGTGGAGCACCTACGTTAGCTTCTACTTTGAATTCACGAAGCAGACGGTCAACGATGATTTCCAAATGTAACTCACCCATACCAGCAATGATTGTCTGACCAGTTTCCTGATCTGTGTGAGCACGGAATGTAGGATCTTCTTCTGCAAGTTTTGCAAGAGCCTCACCCATTTTACCCTGTCCAGCTTTTGTCTTAGGCTCGATAGCGAGCTCGATAACTGGTTCTGGGAATTCCATGGACTCTAAGATTACTGGATGCTGTTCATCACAGATTGTATCACCAGTTGTTGTAAATTTGAAACCTACAGCAGCTGCGATATCTCCGGAGTAAACTTTATCTAATTCCGCACGTTTGTTGGCATGCATCTGTAAGATACGTCCAACACGTTCTTTTTTATCTTTTGTAGCATTTAATACATAAGAACCGGAGTTCATTGTACCAGAGTAAACTCTGAAGAATGCAAGCTTACCAACGAATGGATCAGCCATGATCTTGAATGCTAATGCTGCGAAAGGTTCTTCATCAGATGAATGTCTTTCTACTTCATTACCATCTAAGTCAACACCTTTGATAGCTGGGATGTCTGTTGGAGCTGGCATGTACTCGATAACTGCATCGATTAACTTCTGTACACCTTTGTTTCTGTAAGCAGAACCACAGCAAACAGGTACAGCAGTACATTCACATGTAGCTTTTCTTAATACTTTCTTCATCTCCTCAACAGATGGTTCCTCACCCTCAAGGTACATCATCATTAAGTCATCATCTAACTCGCAGACTTTTTCTACTAATTCTGCATGATAAAGCTCAGCTTCATCAGCCATATCACCTAAATCATCTGTTACAGTGATATCGTCACCTTTATCATCATTGTAGATATAAGCCTTCATCTCGAATAAGTCGATAATTCCTTTGAAATCGTCCTCTTTACCGATTGGCAACTGAAGACAGATAGCATTTTTTCCTAATCTTGTACGAATCTGATCAACAGCTCCGTAGAAGTTAGCACCTAAGATGTCCATCTTGTTAATGAAAGCCATTCTAGGTACGTTGTAGGTATCAGCCTGACGCCATACATTTTCTGACTGTGGTTCAACACCACCCTTTGCACAGAATACGCCGACAGCACCATCAAGTACACGAAGGGAACGCTCTACCTCTACAGTAAAGTCTACGTGTCCCGGAGTATCAATGATATTGATACGATGCTCTAAAGCACCTTTCTTTGGTTTTGTGAACTCTTCCAAAGTCCAGTGGCATGTAGTAGCGGCTGATGTAATTGTGATACCTCTTTCCTGCTCCTGTTCCATCCAGTCCATGGTAGCAGTACCTTCATGAGTATCACCAATCTTATAGTTAACACCGGTATAGTAAAGAATACGCTCTGTCAGTGTTGTTTTACCAGCATCGATATGAGCCATAATACCAATGTTTCTGGTTCTCTCTAATGGATATTCTCTTCCAGCCAAGGTTTTTCCTCCTTAATTTACTACGCCGATATGCGCAGAACATTTTTATAATACTTGAGAGCAAAGTTGCTTTGCTCCCGGTATCTATTCATATGGCAAATGATATTAGAAGCGGTAATGAGCGAATGCTTTGTTTGCTTCTGCCATTTTGTGCATATCTTCTTTTCTCTTAACAGATGCACCTGTGTTGTTAGCTGCATCCATGATTTCATTTGCAAGTCTTTCTTCCATGGTCTTCTCACCTCTGTTACGTGAGAAAGTTGTTAACCAACGAAGTCCTAAAGCCTGACGACGGTCTGGTCTAACTTCGATTGGTACCTGGTATGTTGCACCACCAATACGTCTAGCCTTTACTTCAAGAACAGGCATAACGTTATTCATGGCTTCTTCAAATACCTCAAGAGCAGGTCTTTCTGTTTTCTCTTCTACTCTTGCGAAAGCTCCATATACAATTTTCTGTGCTACACCTTTCTTACCATCTAACATAATGTTGTTGACAAGCTTTGTAACGACTTTGTTATTGTAAATTGGATCTGCTAATACGTCTCTTTTCTGAGTATGTCCTTTACGTGGCACGGTTCTTCCCTCCTTAATCATAATTTACTATACAGGTCTTCCCTGCATTTACTGTGTCCGGTTTCCCGGCTCTGCAACATTTGCAATGAAAGTTCAATGCAACATGTTGTCAGTGAACTTCATTTCGATTAATTCAACGGTACTCACATGTGTAAAATGGGCAAGCCCATCTCGGAACAAAATCTTGTTCCCCCTTAGTGTTCGTGCGGAAATATATCTCTAGTGAAACAATTCCAACACTAAACCTTTTAGTTCTGTTTGTGATACTATTGGTTTTACTTCATTCTGTAATCAAAAATTACTTAGAAGCCTTTGGTCTCTTAGCGCCGTATTTAGAACGGGCCTGTTTTCTGTTAGCAACACCTGCAGTATCAAGTGTACCACGGATGATGTGGTATCTTGTACCTGGTAAGTCCTTAACACGACCACCACGGATCAGAACAACGCTGTGCTCCTGAAGGTTGTGTCCTTCACCTGGAATGTAGCTTGTTACTTCGATTCCGTTGGAAAGACGAACTCTGGCGATCTTTCTAAGAGCTGAGTTAGGTTTTTAGGAGTTGCTGTCTTAACAGCGGTACATACACCTCTCTTCTGCGGAGAAGAAGTATTTGTAGGTCTCTTCTGCAGGGAGTTGTAACCCTTCTGAAGTGCAGGTGCAGTAGACTTCTTAACAGATGTCTGACGTCCTTTTCTTACTAACTGGTTAAATGTTGGCATTATTTTCACCTCCTGTTATATTAAATATGCATCCCTAAATATGCATGCTAAATTATTATATAAGTGTAACTCCTGTCTGTCAAGCTTTTTTTCTATTTTCAGACTTTCTTCTATAATAATCTGTTTTTTTTGCACCCTTATCTATTTTTTCCAGTTTCTTGTGAATTATACATATTTTTTCCAGCTGCCAGAAAAAAGAATCCTATGAATCAAAAAAAGTCCTATAAATAAAAAAAATGAACCGTGCACCACTGACTTTTATCAGCTGGTGCGACAGTTCTTCTCATAAATATTATTTTATTCTTCCTCTACCGGAGCTTCTTCGATTTCATTTTCTTCGTCCCTCGGAATCTCTTCCTCATAATCGTCGAAGTCATCGAAATCATCAAACATCAGCTCATCATCCTCATTGATATCGGAATCCAGTTTAATGTTACGGTATCTCTTCATACCTGTTCCGGCAGGGATCAGTTTACCGATGATAACATTCTCTTTCATACCGATCAATGGATCAACTTTACCTTTGATCGCAGCTTCTGTAAGAACTTTTGTTGTCTCCTGGAAGGATGCTGCTGATAAGAAGGAGTTTGTTGCAAGAGAAGCCTTGGTAATACCAAGTAATACCTGCTTGCCCTCTGCCGGCTCTTTTCCTTCTTCAATCAGTTTTTCATTAGTATCTTCGAAATCAAGTGTATCTACTAACACACCCGGAAGCATCTCTGAATCACCGTTTGTCTCAACACGTACTTTCTGTAACATCTGACGTACGATAACCTCGATATGCTTATCGTTGATTTCTACACCCTGCAGACGGTATACACGCTGTACCTCACGGAGCATGTAATCCTGAACTGCACGGACACCTTTGATCTTTAAGATATCGTGTGGATTTACAGAACCTTCTGTCAGCTCATCGCCGGCCTCAAGCACTGCGCCATCCATGATCTTGATTCTGGAACCGTAAGGAATCAGATATGCCTTTGACTCTCCGGTCTCATTATTTGTAACAATGATCTCACGTTTCTTCTTAGTATCCTTAATGGTTGCTACGCCGCCAAACTCTGTGATGATTGCAAGACCCTTAGGTTTTCTTGCCTCAAAAATCTCCTCGACACGAGGAAGACCCTGAGTAATATCGTTTCCGGCAACACCACCGGTATGGAACGTACGCATGGTAAGCTGTGTACCAGGCTCACCGATAGACTGTGCCGCGATGATACCGATTGCCTCACCAACCTGTACAGCCTGACCTGTAGCCATGTTTGCACCGTAACATTTTGCGCAGACACCCATATGGGAACGGCAGGATAATACGGTACGGATCTTAACTTTCTTAAGTGGCTCGCCATTTTCATCAACACCCTGGCTCATGACTGCAGCTGCACGTTTCGGTGTGATCATATGGTTTGCTTTTACAATGACATTTCCATCTTTGTCACAGATCGTGTTACAGGAGAAACGTCCTGTAATTCGCTCCTGAAGACTCTCGATCTCTTCTTTTCCATCCATGAACGCAGTTACCCACATTCCAGGGATCTCTCTGCCTGTACCCTCACAGCAGTCGGACTCACGAACGATCATATGCTGTGAAACATCAACAAGACGTCTGGTCAGATAACCGGAGTCAGCCGTACGAAGTGCAGTATCGGAAAGACCTTTACGAGCACCATGTGCGGACATGAAGTACTCAAGTACATCAAGACCTTCACGGAAGTTTGACTTGATCGGCAGCTCGATCGTACGACCGGTTGTATCTGCCATAAGTCCACGCATACCGGCAAGCTGTTTGATCTGTTTATCGGAACCACGGGCTCCGGAGTCAGCCATCATGAAGATATTGTTGTATTTATCAAGTCCGGAAAGAAGTGCATGTGTCAGTTCCTCATCGGTCTCTTTCCAGGTCTCAACAACCTCTTTGTAACGCTCTTCCTCAGTGATAAGACCACGTTTATACTGTTTCATGATACGGTCAACAGTATCCTGTGCATCTTTGATCATCTGCGGCTTCTGAGGCGGTACGGTCATATCGGAAATGGATACGGTCATAGCTGCTCTTGTGGAGTATTTGTAACCCATAGCTTTTACAGCATCAAGAACTTCTGCTGTCTTTGTTGCGCCATGGATATTGATAACTTTTTCCAGAATCTGTTTATTCTGTTTCTTTGCAACAAGGAAATCTACTTCCAGTTTTAATTCGTTGCCCGGAATACTTCTGTCTACAAATCCAAGATCCTGTGGGATGATCTCATTGAAAATAAAACGTCCCAGTGTAGATTCTACATTTCCGGTAAGTGTTGTTCCATCCGGCATAGTCTTTGTCATGCGGACAGTAATTCTTGAATGAAGCGTTACTACGCCATTCTCATATGCAAGAATTGCTTCGTTTACACTCTTGAAGAATTTACCTTCACCTTTTGCTCCCGGTCTTTCCTGTGTCAGATAGTAGATACCAAGTACCATATCCTGTGAAGGAACGGCAACAAGACCACCATCAGACGGTTTTAACAGGTTGTTCGGTGAAAGTAACATAAAACGGCACTCTGCCTGTGCTTCTACAGAAAGTGGAAGATGCACAGCCATCTGGTCACCATCGAAGTCGGCGTTGAACGCGGTACATACCAACGGATGTAACTTGATCGCCTTACCTTCTACGAGGATCGGCTCGAATGCCTGAATACCAAGACGATGCAGTGTAGGAGCACGGTTTAACATAACCGGATGCTCTTTGATAACGTCTTCGAGCACATCCCAGACCTCTGTCTGGAGTCTCTCGACCATCTTCTTAGCACTCTTGATGTTGTGTGCGGTACCGTTTGCAACAAGCTCTTTCATAACGAACGGTTTGAACAGCTCGATTGCCATCTCTTTCGGCAGACCACACTGATAAATCTTTAACTTCGGCTCTACACAGATAACGGAACGTCCGGAGTAGTCAACACGTTTTCCAAGCAAGTTCTGACGGAAACGTCCGGATTTACCTTTTAACATGTCAGAAAGAGATTTTAATGCACGGTTACCAGGACCTGTAACAGGACGGCCACGACGACCATTATCGATCAGGGCATCAACTGCTTCCTGAAGCATACGTTTTTCATTGCGGACGATGATATCCGGTGCTCCTAACTCTAAGAGTCTTCTTAAACGGTTGTTACGGTTGATGATACGTCTGTACAAATCATTCAGATCTGATGTTGCAAAACGTCCACCATCGAGCTGAACCATAGGACGTAAATCTGGCGGGATAACCGGGATAACTGTCATGATCATCCATTCCGGTTTGTTTCCAGACTCACGGAAAGCCTCTACAACTTCCAGTCTCTTAATGATTCTTGCACGTTTCTGACCGGTTGCATCCTCAAGCTCTGCCTTTAACTCAGCGGAATCTTTCTCAAGATCGATCGCCTGTAATAATTCCTGAATAGCTTCGGCACCCATTCCAACACGGAAAGAACTGCCGTACTGCTCTCTTGCTTCCTGGTATTCACTCTCAGAAAGTACCTGTTTGTACTGTAATGCGGTATTGCCCGCATCCAGTACGATATAAGAAGCAAAGTAAAGAACTTTTTCAAGAGTTCTCGGGGATAAGTCAAGGATTAATCCCATACGGGATGGGATACCCTTAAAGTACCAGATATGGGATACCGGAGCTGCAAGCTCAATGTGTCCCATACGCTCTCTACGAACGCTTGCTTTTGTGATCTCAACACCGCATCGGTCGCAGACAACGCCTTTGTAACGGATTTTCTTATATTTACCACAATGACATTCCCAGTCTTTGCTCGGTCCAAATATCTTTTCACAGAACAGACCATCTTTTTCCGGTTTTAAAGTTCTATAGTTAATGGTTTCTGGTTTCTTTACCTCGCCCCTAGACCACTCCCGGATCTTTTCCGGAGACGCCAATCCAATTTTGATGGCATCAAATGAGATAGACTGACCTGTGGCTTCTTTACTCATTGTTTCTGGCATTATGACACTCCCTTTCTATTTATTCTTCGTCAAGAGTATTTTCTTCTGCATCGTCGAAAAAGTCGGAATCATCCTCATCTTCCTCCGGCTCCTCATCCACATCTACGAGTTCTTCATTTTCCGCATTGAACTCTTTCTGTGAGAATCCCATCTTTGCAAAGGAATCACTGTCCTCAAATGCAAAATCCTTATCTCCGGAAATAATGGAATTCAGATCGGTATTGCCGTATTCGCTTGTCTCCATCAGCTCTACTTCGTTTCTGTCCTCGTCTAAGACTTTGACATCCAGACCAAGTGACTGAAGCTCTTTTAACAGAACCTTGAAAGACTCCGGAATACCCGGCTCAGGGATATTATCACCCTTAATAATTGCTTCATAAGTCTTAACACGTCCGACAACATCATCGGATTTTACTGTTAAGATCTCCTGTAAGGTATAAGATGCACCGTATGCTTCCAGTGCCCAAACCTCCATCTCTCCGAAACGCTGTCCACCGAACTGTGCTTTACCACCTAACGGCTGCTGCGTTACTAAGGAGTAAGGACCAGTAGAACGTGCATGGATCTTATCATCTACCAGATGGTGAAGTTTCAGATAATGCATGTGTCCAATGGTTACCGGAGAATCAAACGGCTCTCCGGTACGTCCGTCACGAAGCTGAACCTTTCCATCACGGGAAATCGGAACACCTTTCCACAGTGCACGATGCGCACGATTGTCAGAAAGATACTTCATAACGTCTTCTCTTAAGATATCTTTGTATTTTTCTTCAAAACTCTCTGTTTTGCCTTCTTTTGCTGCTTCTTGCGCATCAAACGGCATATTTACATAGTCATTTGCAAGCTCAAGTGTATCCTGGATATCGATCTCTTTCGCACCATCGAATACCGGTGTCTCGATGTTAAATCCAAGTGCTTTTGCTGCAAGACTTAAGTGAATCTCAAGAACCTGACCAATGTTCATACGGGACGGCACACCAAGAGGATTTAATACGATATCAAGCGGACGTCCGTTTGGAAGGAATGGCATATCTTCAACAGGAAGTACACGGGAAACAACACCCTTGTTACCATGACGACCAGCCATCTTATCACCAACAGAAATCTTTCTCTTCTGTGCAATGTAAATGCGGACTGCCTGATTTACACCCGGAGATAACTCGTCACCGTTTTCTCTTGTAAATACCTTTGCATCAACTACGATACCATATTCACCATGCGGTACCTTTAAGGAAGTATCACGCACTTCTCTTGCTTTCTCACCGAAGATTGCACGGAGCAGTCTTTCCTCAGCAGTCAGTTCTGTTTCTCCCTTCGGAGTAACTTTTCCGACTAAGATATCACCGGCACGAACCTCTGCACCGATACGGATGATACCTCTCTCATCGAGATCTTTTAATGCATCATCGCCGACACCAGGAACATCTCTTGTGATCTCTTCCGGTCCGAGTTTTGTATCACGTGCTTCTGCTTCATATTCTTCAATATGAATAGATGTATATACATCATCCTGTACCAGTCTTTCACTTAACAGAACGGCATCCTCGTAGTTGTAACCTTCCCATGTCATGAATCCGA
>ENA-OQHF01001478-OQHF01001478.1-human-gut-metagenome-genome-assembly--contig:-NODE-1478-length-12884-cov-4.006820_pt1 | contig 12884 bp, 15 predicted proteins | sample MGYA00242559_ERZ504709 | MGnify/ENA primary metagenome ERZ504709 (study PRJEB26092, sample SAMD00036203) | human gut metagenome | host: Homo sapiens | study: EMG produced TPA metagenomics assembly of... | reverse complement strand
ATAGGCATCTGCCATCTGGAGGATATCATAAGGCGTAGGTTCTTGTGTTTCATATTCAAATTTTTCAATTTTGAATCAGAGACAGCATCCATTTTTTCACTGGCCTCTGCTCTTGTAAGTCCTGCCGCTTCTCGGCAAAGCTGGTAAATTGTTTTGTTTTCCCTGGTAGATTGTTTACCCATGAGAATTTCCTCCTCGTATATCGCTAAACTTGCAGATTATTTATGTTCCAGGCCGCATGTTGAGCATGTATTTCTTATATGAATTTTATTATACATAAATTATGAACTAACAACAAGTAATAGACTTTGTAAAATTACCTATTTTATAAATCATTTCACGGGAATTTTTTACAATTAAATAATCCATTCCAAGGAAAAGCCAGCCCAGCTATTCATTGGAAAGACCATAGAAAAAGACAGGTTCAGATACACTGATTAACCTCAGTATGTCCGGAACTGTTTTTTTGTTGCTATCGTTACTTTCGGGTGTCTTTGCCACGCTTGCTTCCTGGAGATTTCAATGACAACCCCTCTCCCATAAGGTATATAAAAGCAGAGTATTTTGTTTTGCTCACCACGAAACGAGAGGGAGATCTACATTAATGGATGCGAATGTGATCAATGAATTGAAAAGCGGCTTAAATGCCGCTTATATAAATGGTTCTGTGGCAGCAAATCTGGCGTATAAGCCAGTATTTGTGTCGAATAATCCGGAAGATGGGAAGAAAGTTATTTCATCTGTGGAGGATGAATTGCTGCGCTGTGATCAGTTTCAGATCAGTGTTGCATTTATCACGATGGGTGGTGTGACACCGCTCCTGCAGACGTTAAAATGGCTTGAGGAAAAGGGCATTAAAGGACAGATTCTTACGACCAATTATCTGAATTTCAGCGAACCGAGAGCACTTGAGAAACTCAATGGATTGAAAAACATTACGTTGAAAATGTATGACGTGCATCAGAACTTAGAAGTAGGAGATATGGTGCAGGAGAGGGTGATACGGAGAGATACGAATATGAGTGCCCTTGCGGGAAAGGAAAAATCATAGAAGAACATGATAATATTCCTGGATTTCGTGATCATGATGTTTGGATAAGTTGTGATGAATGTTCCAAAATATACATTGGATACTTCAAAAGGAGTTCGCGGTTGGGAATTAGTGGAGAAAGAATAAATATGGGAAGATTAAAAAGCTGGATCCTAACGACATTTTATAAAAATGAGCTGCTTGCGATACAAAAAGAATATGAACGTAAGGTAAAGGAAATTAACTATGAAGCTCAAAAGAAAACGAAGCTGATTGATACAGTTCATAGAGTGTTTCGTGAACCTAATCATGTGATTATTGGAGTAGAAACTAATAAAATGGGGGATGAGGTTCTTGTTGTTCAGTGGATACATAGCAATGATATATGGATTATGCTATACAACGACAAATATAAAGCCTGTAGCAATCATTCTAGAATTATGGCTACTTATGAGAAACCTTACGGAGAAGCTGAGTATATTCATATAGATGATATTATGGTAGAAGATAAAGAGATAGGTAATGGATCAATCCTTATGGAATATTTCCTTAAATACTGTAAAACGACGCCAGCAAAATATATATCGGGTAGTTTATCGTCTGTAGATTCAGATCATTTTGATAGATCAGAACATTATTATCAAAAGCATGGATTTAAAGTTGAATTTTATGAAGGGCGAAAATCCGGTAGTATTAGGTATGACATGAATGACAAGAAAACAAGGAATAAATTATAATATTGATACAAGAACGTATGTTCGATATAATAACTCTAGGATCGCCAAATTATCACAACTAAAAACATATCTCTACCTTTCGGGAATACCCCTCATTTCAGGTATATCCTGTCAAGAAAGATGAAGATATTGTTTTATGACTTTGGTTTCCTGAGGTCACACAGTTCAGAAAGTGTATCTTTTTTAGAATTCCTTTTTGTAGATACTTTCTGATTTTTTTCACCTTAGAGGGTGGCTAAGGCTGTCATTTCCTGTTCCGTAGTTATATCAAGATATACCATCGTTGTTTCTACGGAGGAATGACCGAGAAGAAATGAAATCTGAATACTACGATGACATTTTGAACGGGAACATGAGCTTCTCATCCTCATGTGCTCAATCAGGGTATCCGTATTGTTTTGTAAATAAGTTACATCTATAATGCTTTTTTCAGAAATTGTAGGAAACATTATAAATGAATATGATGGTAGGCAACATATAAATGCAAACAATATCTCCACCTTTTTTATCTGGAAGTGTGTTAAACACAGGATAATTCAAAAAAAGTGTTGATATGTTTTGGGTTGTGATAATTTGATAAATTTTAGAAAAGGTTACAGATTGACACCTGCTGTCAACCAAAGTTACAATTCATAGTGTTGAGAGCGCTTATCAATGAACTTATGATAAGAAAGGATACAATTTTATGAATGGATTAAAATTTATAAGAACAAGATGCAATATATCTTTAAATGAGTTGGCAGATATTTTGGATGTAAGTCGACAGCAGGTAAGTGCCTGGGAAAACGGTGTAAAGCCTATTTCTCAGAAAAGATTAAACCAGTTATCGAAGTATTTTGGTGTTGACGAAAAATATTTTCTGGATATATCAGAAGATGATAAAGAGTTTATTGTTTCCAAAGCTCTATATCGCCGTCAGGACAATGAAAAAGAGATATATTGTTTTGTAAAACAGGGAGAGATGGAAGATGATTTCAAGTATAGACCGTTTTCGTATCCTAATTTTGAGGAATCATTAGATGAACAAATGATTCGTGCGAAGGAAAAAGAACAAAGATACAATAGAAGGAATACAGGAAGCAATGAGGTATTTTGGCAAGCCAGATAAGATTATTGAGGAGATTTCTGCAATTAATCGCGGCTGTAAGGTTTATGATGCACTTACAAAGTATTTGAGACAAATGCCAAATAAGGCTCCGGGAACAATTATTTTGTATTATAATATGGTCAGAAATGTTCTTTTTTCGCTTCTGATTGCCAATGGACTGATGAGTAAGGAAGAACTTGAAAAAGAATTTGAGCATAATATTGGAAGTAAATTGTATGATGATATGGAATGGATCTATGAACAAGCTGATATTTTCAAAAAGAGATATGATTATAAAGTGAAACTGGTTGAAGAACAAAGGATTAAATTCCAAAAAGAGGAATAGAAAATGAAAAGTGAAAAAACAGGTACCTCAATGAGTAGAATTGAAAATACAAGATTAATATCCGCAGTTTATTGTGACTGTAAAAAGTGTTTTCATTCTGTAAATAAAAATGGAATGCTATATTGTAAATATTATGATCTTTTTTCACCTAAAAAGAAAAAATGCGCCAGATATTCGTTCCTTGATAAAGGGAAAAAGAAAAGAATATCGCCGAAAGAGAAACCCAAAAGAGTAAAAAAGGAACCTACGTTTCCATGGGAAACCCCGTAAAATGTATCTGATAATTTGCAGAAAGAGTAAAAAATGGAAGATAAATCAGTGGTAGCTCAAAGATCGATTAGATATTTGGATGATAAAGTTTCTTTGTTAAAGAGAAATCAAAGCTGATGGAGGATAATCGTTATGATCAGAAAGATGCAGAACATAGATATTGATAGAGTTGCTGACATATGGTTAAAGACCAATTTAAAAGCGCATTATTTTATTCCTGAGCAATATTGGACAAGTAATTATGAATTAGTGAAAGAAATGATGTCACAAGCGGAAGTCTATGTGTATGAAGATGATAAAATGATTCAAGGATTTGTAGGATTAAATGATGAATATATCGAAGGTATTTTTGTCTCTGATGAAATGCAGTCATGTGGTATAGGTAAACTTTTATTAGATTATATCAAGAATAAAAAAGTTAGATTGCGATTAAACGTATACCAGAAGAATGCCAGAGCCATCTCTTTTTACCAAAGAGAAGGGTTCGATATTCAGTGCGAAGGATTCGATGATGCTACTGGTGAAAAAGAATACACAATGTTGTGGCAGCAGAAATAGAAAGCGGATTTTTGGGGAGGATTTTATATGGAGTTTAACAATAAGGTAGTGATTGTGATCGGGAGGCGCTCAGGGCATTGGAAAGACCATTGCAGAGGAATTGCCTTTATGAAAAAAGCATAAATATAATGACAATACCCAAAAGAAAGGAAGAAGTAATCATGTATAAAAATTAATGACATGCCTGGAAATGCGTAAGAAAGAAAATTGATTTCAAACCAGAAGTTGCACTGATCCTTGGATCCGGACTTGGAGATTTTGCAGATGGAATTCAGATTGAACAGACCATCGACTATACGGACATCGAGGGATTTCCGGTTTCTACTGTAAAAGGACATAAGGGACGTTTTGTGTTTGGGTATGTGGAGAAAACACCGGTTGTAATCATGCAGGGACGTGTTCATTATTATGAAGGATACGCAATGTCAGATGTTGTTCTTCCAACGCGTCTTATGGGAATGCTCGGTGCGAAAAAAATCCTTCTCACTAATGCAGCAGGAGGAGCTAATCCTTCCTATAAACCGGGAGATTTCATGATGATCACAGATCACATTACAACGGGAGTTCCAAGCCCTCTGATAGGACCGAACATGGATGAGCTGGGAACCAGATTTCCGGATATGAGTGAGGTATACAGCCGCCGTCTTCAGGATGTGATCCGCAAATGTGCAAAAGAATGTGACATCAAACTTCAGGAAGGTGTTTATGTACAGTTTACAGGACCAAATTATGAGACTCCTGCAGAAGTAAGACTTGCACAGAGATGGGGTGGAGATGCAGTTGGAATGAGCACCGCATGCGAAGCTATGGCTGCCCGACACATGGGAATGGAAATCTGTGGAATTTCCTGTATCACAAATATGGCAGCAGGAATTTCCCAAAAAGAGCTTAACCATAAAGAAGTGCAGGAAACAGCAGACCGCGTAGCGAAATCCTTCAAGGAATTAGTAACAAAAGTTGTTGTAAATATGTAAGATCCATAAGTAAGACAGCAGAAAGGAGACAAAAATTATGAAGAAATATAAGAGAATATTTACTATTGTAATAGACTCCTTTGGGGCAGGAGAAATGCCGGACGCAGCCCAGTACGGGGATGAAGGAACAGATACTATGGGACATATTTCCCAGAATGTAGATGAATTTACGATTCCAAACCTTCAGAAGCTTGGAATTGCAAATCTTCATCCGTTGAAACAGGTTGCAGCAGTGGAGCGACCAATGGGTTATTATACATTTTTAAAAGAAGCCAGTACCGGAAAAGATACTATGACAGGACACTGGGAAATGATGGGGCTTCACATCACAAAACCGTTTAAGACTTTTACAGAGACCGGATTTCCAAAAGAGCTGATCGATGAGCTTGAGAAGAGAACGGGACATAAAGTAATTGGAAACAAGAGCTCCAGCGGAACAGAGATCCTGGATGAACTGGCTGAGGAAGAAATCGCTACCGGTCATATGATCGTTTACACATCTGCTGATTCTGTATTGCAGATTTGCGGAAACGAGGAGACTTTCGGACTGGATGAACTGTATCGCTGCTGTGAGATCGCCCGTGATATCACCATGAGGGATGAGTGGAAAGTCGGACGTGTTATTGCAAGACCTTACCTTGGCAAGAAAAAAGGTGAGTTCAAACGTACCAGCAACCGCCATGATTATGCACTGAAGCCTTACGGAAAAACTGCGCTTAATGCATTGAAGGATGCAGGTTATGATGTGATCTCCGTTGGAAAGATTTTTGATATTTTTGACGGCGAGGGACTGACAGAGTCCAATAAGTCAAAAAGCTCTGTTCATGGAATGGAGCAGACAATTGACATTGCGAAAAGAGAGTTTGAGGGGCTTTGTTTTGTAAATCTTGTAGATTTCGATGCTCTTTGGGGACATCGACGCAATGTAAAGGGATATGCAGAGGAACTTGAAAGATTTGATGTAAAACTTGGTGAACTTCTTGATGAGCTTCGTGAGGATGACCTTCTGATCATTACAGCTGACCACGGAAATGATCCGACGCATACAGGAACTGATCACACAAGAGAAAAAGTACCATTTTTTGCTTATTCTCCATCTATGGAAGGATACGGAAAACTGGAAGATCAGAATACTTTTGCAGTAATCGGTGCAACGATCGCAGATAATTTTGAAGTTAAGATGCCGGAGGGAACAATTGGAAGTTCTCTTCTGGATGAACTGAAGTAAAAGGAAGGTAAAATGGATAAAAAAGATATATTAAAAAAGGTGGATCACACATTACTTGGACAGACTGCAACATGGGATGATATTCGAGGAATCCTGGATGATGTCATGAAATATGAGGCTGCATCTGCATGTATTCCGGCTGCTTATGTAAAACAGGCAGCGGAATATGTAGCGGGAAAACTTCCGATTTGTACAGTGATCGGTTTTCCGAACGGATATAATACAACTGCTGTAAAGGTATTTGAAACAAAAGACGCCATTGCAAATGGTGCTTCAGAAATCGATATGGTTATTAACATCGGATTTTTAAAGGATGGAAGATATGAGGAAGTAGAGAATGAGATTCGTGCGATCCATGAAGCTTGTGATGGAAGAATCCTCAAAGTCATTATTGAGACATGCCTTCTTACCGAAGAAGAGAAAATTAAAATGTGTGAGATCGTTACAAATGCCGGAGCAGAATTTATCAAAACTTCTACCGGATTTTCCACAGCGGGAGCAACTTTTGCAGATGTAGAGCTGATGAAGAAATATATTGGAAAAGATGTAAAAGTTAAGGCAGCAGGTGGAATTTCATCTTTCGATGATGCAGAAAAATTTATCAGTCTTGGCGCAGAGCGTCTTGGAACAAGCCGTCTTATTAAGATCCTGAAAAATACGGACACTGGTGCAGGATATTAACACTGTGAAAGAGGACTGTCAAAGACAGGATTATACATAAATTATGAACTAACAACAAGTAATAGAATTTGTAAAAGTATCATTTCACATTTTTCTACCAGCTGTGGATAAAGGATGGACGGAATCTAAAAAATACGATAAAATCTGTATTAGAAATGCTGTTGTCGTGAAATTTACAAACGCTCGAAAAAGGAAAAATAAACATGGCAAAGAAAGATTTGCTATCCGGTACCGGCGTTAATTTATACAGGTGATATTATGAAAATTACTTACATTAACCACAGTGGATTTTTGGTTGAGACCAGAGACTGCTACTATATTTTTGATTATTACAAGGGTGAATTACCGAATCTTGACAAGGAGAAGGAAGTGATCGTTTTTTGCAGTCACTTCCATAAGGATCATTTTAACCCACAAATTTTTGGGATCCTTGATGATATGGGAATGACTTATCAGGCAATCCTGGCGAATGATATACGAAAAAGGAATCATTTGTCGGATATGAAGATCACATATGTTTATCATGATCAAGCTTATAGTTTGGATAATGAAACCAAAGTTGACACATTGCTATCTAACGATAGTGGTGTAGCATTTATTGTCAAAACAAAGGAAGGTACCATTTATCATGCCGGTGATTTAAACGACTGGTATTGGGATGGTGGGTCGAAAGCTGATAACCAGAGACTTACTTCAGCATATCGCGCGGCGATCAGGAAAATCAAGGGTATGCATTTTGACGCTGCATTTGTTCCCTTGGATCCGAGACAGGGAGATCACTATGCCGACGGGATCCTGTATTTCCTTAAAAATGTAGATTGCAATGTCATTTTTCCAATGCATTACTGGAATGATGCCAATGTAATTAAGCGGTTTATTACTGAATATCCGCAATATAAGTCACGCATTAGAAACACAGAATGTACAAAAGGAGAAGAAATTTCATCGTAGACCCAGATGGCTACTGGCTTGAGATTCTGCCGTAAAGCGGATGTATGTTGGTGATCTTTTATGGATCAGAGCATTTTATTTTGTGGTCATTTGTGATGAAGTATGAGAGAAGGAGACGGGCATGGAGCACTTACGTTGTGTAGTTGAAAGAATTACATATCAGAATGCCGACAATGGCTACACGGTTCTGAAATGTGCGGTGAAGAATTACAGTGATCTTGTCACAGTAGTTGGCACGATGCCGGATACCCATGTTGGTTCTGTGCTGTCTCTGGAAGGTATGTGGAAGATGGATGCCAAATATGGGCGGCAGTTTTTGGTGGAGAAATTTGAGGAGACACTTCCTGCTACAGTATATGGAATCGAAAAATATCTTGGTTCCGGTCTGGTGAAGGGCGTTGGTCCAAAGTTTGCAAAAAGAATTGTGGAAAAATTCGGGAAGGATACACTGGATGTTATTGAAGAGACACCAGATGAACTGCTCAAAGTATCAGGTATAGGAAAAGTACGTGTAGACCGGATCAAAACAAGCTGGCAGGAGCAGAAAGAGATCAAGAATATCATGCTTTTTCTGCAGAGTCATGAGGTCAGCACCTCTCATGCGACAAAGATTTTCAAGACATATGGAAGTGAAAGCATTGCGATCGTAAAGGAGAACCCATACCGGCTTGCAGATGACATCTGGGGAATTGGATTTAAGACAGCGGATTCCATTGCACAGAAGATGGGGATTGACAAAGGCAAATTTGTCCGTCTGCGCAGTGGTATTTTTTATACATTGAATAAGCTGGCAGAAGCAGGTCATTGTTATACAACAAGAGAACAGCTGACTGGAAGGGCAAAGGAACTTCTGGAAGTGGAAGAACCGGAGCTGGAGATCACCTTGGATGAGATGATCCGCACGAATGATGTAATCAGAGATGAAGCAGAAGATCGGGAAGCAATTTATCTGCCCCCATATTATTTTTCAGAAAGTGGCTGTGCAAAGCGGCTGCTTCGGTTGATGTCCTGTGGAAAGAAGAAATCTGAGGATACGGAAGAAATATTGAAGAAAGTAGCAGCTTCATCAGAAATTACTTATGACGAGATTCAGTGGCAGGCGGTAAAGACAGCGGTTTCCTCTAAGGTCATGGTGCTGACCGGTGGACCTGGAACCGGAAAGACTACAACAACTCTGGGAATTATTTCTGCATATAAGCAGGCTGGATGTCAGATCATTCTTGCTGCACCGACTGGAAGAGCAGCAAAGAGAATGTCAGAAGCAACTGGAATGGAAGCAAAAACGATTCACCGGTTATTGGAATACAAACCTCCGGAAGGCTATCAGAAAAATGAAGAACATCCGCTGGAAGGAGATGTGCTGATACTGGATGAATGTTCCATGATCGATATTATGTTGATGTATAATCTTTTAAAAGCATTGCCGCAGCAGATGTCTCTGATTCTGGTAGGCGACATTGATCAGCTGCCAAGTGTCGGAGCGGGCAATGTTCTCAGAGATATTATTGATTCCGGATGTGTTCCTGTAGTTCGTCTGACACGGATTTTCCGTCAGGCACAGGGAAGTCGGATCATCATGAATGCACACCGGATCAATAAAGGGGAAGGCATTGATATGAGAGGCGGAAAAGATGCCGACTTTTTCTTTGCCACCAAAGAGAGTAATCAGGAAGTGGTGGATACTATCGTCCAATATTGTAAGACGAACCTGCCGAGATACTATCATGTAGATCCACTGCAGGATATTCAGGTGCTGACTCCGATGCAGAGAGGCGAATGTGGAGCAGTAAATCTGAACCAGGTGCTGCAGGAAGCCATGAATCCATCAAAGATCTTTCTGCGGAGAGGAGGCACACAGTACCGACTGAAGGATAAGGTGATGCAGATCCGGAATGATTACGATAAGGAAGTATTCAACGGAGATATTGGTACTATCACAAAAGTTGACGTGGAAGAACGGGAACTGACAGTTCTCTTTGATGAACGGGAAGTAGTCTATGATGTGACAGAGCTGGACGAACTGGCGCTTGCCTATGCAGTAACGATCCACAAATCCCAGGGATGCGAATATCCAATCGTTGTCATGCCATTTACCATGAGTCATTTTGTCATGCTGCAGAGAAATCTCCTTTATACAGGTGTGACCAGGGCGAAAAAGATCCTGGTACTTGTCGGAGAGAAGAAAGCTGTGTATTATGCGATAAAAAATGAAACGACAACTGGCAGAAATACATGTCTGGCAAGACGTCTGCAGCCGGACAGCAAAGAAGCACAGGAAGTGAAGGCACAGCTTTTGAAAGAAGCAGTAGACGAGACCGCAAATGAGAACGGAAGCGACAGTAAGAAGATGATTGTCTATAAGGGCAGCATCCAGCCTTCTATGGTATGTGAGACGCCGGCAGTTTATGAGGGAAATCTCTGGAAACGCCTGTCGCAGTCAAAGTTCAGAAGCAGTTTTTCCCTGAAGGCAAACGATCGGAGTTATGTATCAGAAAAGGGAATGGAGAAAGTACGTGAGTATGCCTGTGATTTTATCAGAAAGCGTCTTGCACCGGCAGAAATACCAAATGATGGAAAACAGACACCGATGAGAGGGCATCCGGTTTTTGTAGCCCAGCATGCCACAGCTACCTGTTGCAGGGGATGTCTGGAAAAATGGCATCGTATTCCGAAAGGACGGGAATTGACAGAAGCGGAGCAGGAATATGTTGTAAATGTGATCATGGAATGGATCGGTCGGGAAATTCATTGAGAGAACGTCTCAGCTTTGGGGTCTAATTTCTATAGCCGCAACCCTTTAATATCTTTAATACGTGATAAGATCGTATTGCAGCTGCAGCTGATAACGCCGGGAAGTGTATCAATGACTGTGTGCAGGAAATGTTCCATTTCATCACTTGATGAAGCAACGGCATGTACATGCAGCTTGTCTCTTCCTGTGACACGGTAAATCTGCGTGACGGTATCATTATTATATAATATATCTGTCACCTGCGACAGATGGTCTGGTTTTGTCTCGATTTCAAAATAGCATGAAACAGCACCACTGATCTTTTGAGGGTTTATTATAGTTGTATATTCTTCAATTATACCTTTTTTCTCCAGAGCCTGAATCCGGGCTTTTACTGCCACTCTGGAAATACCGGTTTCTTTACCGATATCAGAGTAGGAAATACGTGCATTTTCTATAAGCAACTGGATGATCTTCTGATCCAGTTCATCTAAACCGTTCAGGTACATAAGTGTCCCTCCTGTAAAATAATATCCTCCGGATAGTAAATTTTCTTAAATATCATATCATTTATGTTGCTGAAAGTAAACTCTGGCTTGACTTAGCGGCTGTAACTATATATAATTGTTTCGCAATGTAATTTAAAACTTGCGTTTTGAATACATGGGATAAATTCCGGTGAAGGAAAGAATAAGTGAAATTATAAAGGCTGTGGAGGAATATGATAATGTCAAAAGATGAATATTTGATCACAGATACGCCTCTTAAAGCGTTGACAGTTTTTGCAATGCCAATGATTTTGGGCAGTTTTTTTCAGCAAATATACAATATGGCTGACTCTATCATCGTCGGCCAATTTGTTGGCTCCTCTGCACTTGCAGCTGTCGGGGCCTGTGCAGCACTGACCAATGTTTTCATTTGTGTGGCACTGGGGGCCGGTGTCGGTGCCGGTGTGCTCGTGAGCCGCTATTTCGGTGCCAGGGAATATGGAAAAATGAAGACCATCGTGTCAACGTCCTTGTTTAGCTTTTTAATTCTAAGCATAGTCCTTGGTGTTTTTGGCTTTTGCTTTTCCCATTCGATGATGAGGATATTACAAACCCCTGGTGATATACTGAATGATGCAGTGTTATATCTGCGGGTCTATTTTGTGGGCTTTCCATTTCTGTTTATGTATAACATTCTTTCCAACATGTTCACTTCCATTGGTGAATCAAAAATCCCACTGGGACTCTTGGTATTCTCGTCAATCTTAAATATTTTTATGGATATTTGGATGGTGGCCGGACTTGGTCTCGGTGTGTTTGGTGCAGCCCTTGCGACTCTTATAGCACAGGGGATTTCTGCGGTGTTTTCACTTTTTCTTTTCCTCAGCCGGATGCGTCGATATAAAAGTCGCTTTGATTGGTTTGACAGGCAGAAGTTATATTCCATGCTTCAAATTGCTGTACCTTCGGTTCTTCAGCAGTCTACAGTGTCTATCGGTATGATGATCGTACAGGCTGTTGTAAATCCTTTCGGTACACAGGCACTTGCGGGGTATGCGGCGACGATGCGGGTAGAGAATGTTTTTTCATTGATTTTTGTATCCATTGGCAATGCGGTTTCCCCATATGTTTCCCAGAATCTTGGTGCAAAGAAAATTGAACGGATCAAAAAAGGATATCACGCTGCACTGGTGTTAGATGTATGTTTTGCAGTTCTTGCTTTTATAGTCATTGAAACACTGCACACGCAGATTTCCACGCTATTCCTTGGTAAAGATGGAACTGCCTTGGCCTATCAGGTATCCGAGGGCTATATGAGATGGCTTGGTTACTTCTTCATCTTTATGGGGAATCAAAATGGCAACCGATGGGGGTTCTTCGTGGTCTTGGGATCATGCGCCCATTCCTCATTGCAAATATGGTGAACCTGGCGATCCGCCTGTCTGTTGCATTGATCTGTGCACCGCGTTTTTGGCATTGTATTTGTCTGGCTTGCTGTACCAGCCGGTTGGTTTGCGAACTTTTTAATATCCTATGTGGCTCTTCGGAGATCATGGCCGATCTGATAGCAGCACGGAAGAAGGGGATTACAGTTTGTAATATCCTGGCATACAGCACAGACGTGTGGCACGTACTGCGATCATGATGATATTAAATCTGAGTTTTGCAATGCGGGTACAGATGAAGATGCTGGCATGCGGAAATCATGACAATTTTACCAGAAATCTTCAGGTTCCGCTCAATGCTGTATCAGGTCTATAGTATCTGGCAACAAGTGATGATACAGCTTCCGGGTTTGCAGAG
>ENA-OQHF01001477-OQHF01001477.1-human-gut-metagenome-genome-assembly--contig:-NODE-1477-length-12886-cov-2.518379_pt1 | contig 12886 bp, 10 predicted proteins | sample MGYA00242559_ERZ504709 | MGnify/ENA primary metagenome ERZ504709 (study PRJEB26092, sample SAMD00036203) | human gut metagenome | host: Homo sapiens | study: EMG produced TPA metagenomics assembly of... | reverse complement strand
GAAAGAGCCCTGCATTACGCCAAGACTCCATTTCATAGCGTCATCAACTCTTAAGATTCCATACTCCATAGCCATCAAATTCATCACAATAACACCATCAATAACTGTCGTTCCAGTCACTGCATGATCATTTCTGATGTAATACCAGTTTCCACTGTCATCCAAATGCCATCCGGTATAGTTTCTGTCAACACCCTGGCAAGCGCCACTTGATGATGCCCAGTAATAGTCGCTCTCTTTTGTATTACTATTCCATTTACTGAACATCATATCACGGCATAAAACTCCATTTTCAGCAAATGCATAATAAGAACCATCAATCAAAGCAATACAATCTGTCAGAAGTTCTCCATCCTCTACATACAGATATTCCTCTCCGACTTTATTCCAGCCGTCCTTATCCAGTTCGATAATGCTTCCATCTTCATAGCAATAGTAATTCTTTCCATAAGACAGTATTCACACTATATAAAATGATAAAGTTTTTCTGTTTTTAAAGTGTTTCTGTATTTAAAGTTTTTCTTTAGTATAACGTTTATTCTCATTTTTTGCAATACCTGTGACAAATTTTTATTCATATCAACCAATCCATATTCCATCTTCTCCAAAATAATAAATTACCCCATTAATCATTTTGATTCCTGTGCAAACAGTACCATTATCCTGTATGTAAATATAGCCATTACTTAACAATCTCCATCCTTTTTGTGTCACAATTGCTCCGTCTGAATTAACGTAACGAAGACCGTTTTCTTTTACGATTGTATCTGCATACATTTTACCATCACTTGCAAAAATATATTCAATACCATTTACTGTAGCTCTTCCGGTCGTGACTCTTTGTCCTTTCATAAAATACCAATCATTTTCTTCTTTTGCGTAATACCACCCATTTTCACAGCCTCTTATTCCTCTATAAGCTCCATTTTGATCAAAATAACACAGCCTTCCATTAATCACGCGATACCCTGTACACATCACACCAAGTCTTCCATAATTTATTTTGTCAGTTTTTTTCTCTGCAAAACAATCTTCTTCTGTCAAAAAATAGTATCGTTCCGTTCCAATCATAGCCCATCCTGTGATGTACTCTGATTTTGAATTTAAATAATACCATTTTCCATCCAACAGCTTCCAACCCGTACCAGACAATCTAATTCCATCTTCTCCATAACAATACTCTGACAAATTTGCTGTACTCGCTGTGTTTTTCATCATTATGCCGTTTTCAAAACAATACTCTTTTCCATCTATCTCTGCTTTACCATTCAAAAGATTAGCGCCATATTTATAATACCACTCACCATTTATAAGATTCCATCCTAATTTCATATCATTAGATGAACCTATATATATTCCATCTGCACCAAATAAATCAGCTGCTTTGCCTTCCTGATAAACCAGACCTGTATCCTTATTAATTCCTTCAAAATAATATTTTTTTCCATCTATTTCAAGCCATTCATTTTCTGCCAACGTACCATCTTCTTTTGCATAACTACTTCCCCCATTTACCCATCTGTTTTTTTTGACGAACTCCATATCCATCCACAAAAAATGTTTTTCTCCATCAACTCCAATCACTTTTTCTCGCTGCATACAGCCATTATCAACGAAATACTCACCTACCCAACCGCTATAAGGTTCTCCATCTACATAGTAGTAGTACTCACCTCCATAACAGCTCCAGCCTTCAGCTAAAATAGTTGTGATGGTAACTGAACCATTTTCATCTGCAATAATCAATTTCCCGTCCACTATTTTATCACCAATCAGCATAGTGTAATCTGACTCATCAAAATAATATTGGACACCATTAATCACTTGAAAACCTGTACAAATCTGTGCAGTAACAGGATCCGCATAGTACCACGAACCAGCTTTAAAAATCCACCATACCATACACCATCCGCCTTCGCTGTACCATCTTCCTTCAAACTGCTCATTTTTTCGCATTATTCCCTGACTGTCAAATGTATATCTAGCCCCATCCGATGTCTGAAAATCTGTATCTGTCAACATTTCTCCGTTTTTAATATAGTAATAATTTCCATTCAGTAAATTCCAGCCTTCTTTATTGATTGTGCCTTGTTGATATCCATCTAAATCATAAAGTGTATAGCCGTTCTCAGTCTTAATCATACCAGTTTTCATGATTCCATTACTGTCAAAATGATAACAGGTTCCATTTATCATTACATCGCCAACTGCAAGTTTTCCTGATGCAGTAGCATAGTACCAAACTCCTGATGATGTATAGATCCATTCTTCGGAATACATAATTCCATATTCATCAAATCCATAGTATCCATCATCAATCCACATTATACAATTTTTCATTCTATTTTCGTCTAATACATAATGATATCCTGTCTCATCCAATTCCCATCCATCTGAACAAACTGGTTTAAATTGCTGAATGCTATTTCCATCTTCTCCATCACATTCTAAAAAATTCTGTATCATCGATCACATCATTTAAATTTTCTTCTTCATTTGTAGCAATCATATTTAATTCTTCATTTGTTTCCTCTTCAAAAGGCTCAGTATCTTCTGCTAATGTTTCTTCTTCCATTATTTCTGATGTTACAAATTCATCCATTACTTCATCTGCCATAGGTTCCTGCATTGTCACTAACGTGGTAACTACTATCACTTTAACATATATTGCGGCTTTCAACAATTTTCTTACCATCATAAAAACTCCCTCCATTTTTGATTCAAAATTTTTATCTCTCACTCGACATATATTGTAATATACATGGCAAATGGCAACACAATATTTTTTTCGGCATTAAATGTCCTTAACGTTTTTCTTTAGTATAATGTTTATGGTTGCTTCTTGCAATATCTGTAACAGGCTTTTCCTTATTTTTGCCACACGTAAAAGAAATTTTCATCAAAAGTTTCTTGACAATGTTAAAATGGTAAGCTGCGATTTATAATGCCCTCACGGGCTGCTGTGCAGAAGATTTTTTCCTCTGCACAACATTTTATTTTTTTATAAATGTGTTTCAAATATCAAGTATCATTCAGAATAAATAGTAATTATCATTCAGAAATCCATACACCATTCTCATCAAACTCATACCAGACATTATTGATAACGGTTCTTTCTGATGTTAAAGCTCTGCCACCTCTGATATAGTACCAGTTTCCATCTGCCTGATACCAACCAGTCTTTACAATACCATTGCCGTCACGGTACTGCCCAATCATATTCCACATTCTGGCAGACATAGTTATAAATTGCAAATATTTTATCGTAATCAGCTTTTCCATCTAAATTAAGATATTGAATAATCTCTTCTACCTTATCTGCAAGCTCCTTATTCTGTTCTTCTGTCGGCATTGCATATGTCTGTACCTCTGACAACACTTCTAGCTCTTCCGATTCTTCTATTAACGATGTTGCTTCTGACTCTAGTTCAGCCTCTGTCTCAGTTGCAGATTCCGTTATGATCTCTTCCTGTGTTGGCGTGTTTTGTGCTTCTGGCTCTGTCTGTTCTTCTGTTTCTATCTCTTTTAATTCTGTTGTCTCCATCTGTTCTTCAGTCTGACCCTGTGTTTCAAACTCTGTGGCCTCGGTCGGTACAAGAGTCTGTGGCTGTGTCTCTTCAATTTGTTGTTTTGTTTCCTCTGTTTGTAATTCTGTCTCCTCCTGAACTGTCTCTTGTACTGTTTCCTGTGCACTTGCCTCTGGTAGTGTTTCCACCTCTGCCGCCATCGCTGGTGTCTGGACTGCCATCATCACCGCAAGTCCCATTGCTATCATCTTTTTTTGATAAGTTTTTTCGCATGCGTCTACCTTCCTCTTCCTGAAATTTTGACCCTAACTGATACCCACGAATTGCTCTGTTACGATGAACTTAGCAATTCTAAAACGATTCGGATCCGCTATTTTTATTATAACTTTTATTACCAAATCTAGCAATCCGTGACAATTTATGTGACATTTTTTTTCATTATTTGGGCACACTTTTATAGCACAACTGCGCGCAGCACCACAAAACTTTTTCCTACACAAAAAAGAGTCGGGTAACTTACTCCCGACTCCTTTTTGCTCATCATTCAAGCTTTTCACTTACCTTGTTTTTGCTGATCATGATAAACTATTTTTCGGTCGAATAAAATTGGCTAATTAGGAAATCCAAATTCCATCGCTTCCGAAATAGTATGTAACTCCGTTAATGACCTGTACTCCTGTGCATGCCGTTCCGTCTGCCTTAACATATACATATCCTTTAGATGTCAAAATCCATCCCTGCTTTCCGACAACTGCACCATCGGAATTTACATAGTAATAGCTATAATTGCATTGAACAACTTCATCTGTATACATGGTTCCATCCGCGTCAAAGATATAGTCAACTCCGTTTACAGTTGTGATTCCTGTGGAAATCTTTCCACCCCTCATGAAATACCAGCTGCCGTTTACATAGAACCATCCTTCCTTCGGTCCACATACACCCTGGCAAGCACCGCTCTGGTCAAAATAATACATCTTATTATCAATCACACGGTATCCAGTGACCATAATTCCGCACTCCGAAAAGCGCACTGTTCCCCATACATCATTTTCATTTGCATATTCGGTTCCAGTTGCAAAATAGTATTTTCTTGCCATCGATAACTGCCCAGCCCTTTACATACTGAGACTGACCATTCAGATAATACCAGTTTCCATTGAGGGATATCCAACCAGGACCTGTGATGCCTCTTCCATCTGCTCCATAGCAGAAATCCAAATAGTGATCAAAAAGTCCATCTTTCGTCACAAAATTTGTCTGCATCTTTCCATCTACAAAATAGTACTTACTTCCGTCAATTTCAGTTCTTCCAACTGGCAATCTATTTCCTGCCTTGTAATAATACTCACCATCTACTAGATTCCAACCAGCATTCAATTCTACTGTACGGACATAAGCACCATCTGCATCCAACACATAGAGACAGCCATCTTTGCAGAAACTCTCTGTTTTCTTGTCTATATCATCAAAATAGTAGGACTTTCCTCCAATTGTTACCCTCGTTCTTTGCCAATATACCATCTGCCTTGGCATAGCTGTTTCCATCATTAACCCAGGTATTTTTCTGATATACACCATATGTATCAACCCAGTACTCGCCGCCATCTGCATCTAAAATACTGGTATCACGCACCATACGACCCTCGTTAATATAGTATGCGCCAACCCATCCAGTATATGGCTTTCCATTTTTATAGTAATAGTACGCACCATCATGACAGCTCCAACCATCTGCTGCAATGTCCTTTGACAAAACTTTTCCTGATGCGTCTGTTGTTATCACCTTGCCATCTACAACCTTTTCGCCGACCAACATTGCACCAGCATATCCGTCAAAATAATACTCGGTTCCATTGATTGTCTGGAAACCGGTAGCTACCTTTGCTGTCTGTGGATCGGCATAGTACCAGGTTCCACCCTTCAAAAACCAACCAGTATATGCCTGACCGCTATTTCCATACCAATGATCATAATTATAATCAAACTCGTTTTTCTTCATTTTTCCCCAATAATCAAATCCATACCAAGCGCCATCTGGAGTTTGATAATCGGTTTGTTTGATCAAGGAGCCGTCCTTTAAATAATAATAATTTCCGTCAACTAAATTCCAACCTTCAGAACTAATTGTTCCAAAGACTTCTCCGTCATCTCCGTACAGAGTATAGCCATTTTCTGTCTTTACTGCACCAGTCTGTAAGGTTCCTGTCTCACTAAAATGGTACTCGGTTCCACCAAGTGTAACATCACCAACAGCCAACTCACCTGATGCATACGCATAATGCCATTCACCGTATTGATCATAAGCCCAACCATTTACTGCTAAGCTTCCATCTGAATAAAAATAATAATACTTACCATCGATACGAACAGCATCATTTCTCACCATAAGTCCCAACGGTCCAAAATAATACCATTTTTCATTGACATTGACCCATTTTTCATTGACAGTCTTTCCATCCCTTATGTAATAGGTTGGTCCGCCCTCTGGTGCACCCCAAAAACCTTCTTTTTCAACACAACCAGTTACATGGCCACTTGCATCTGCTGAATAGATCATCTTCTCGCCGCCATCATAGCTGGCCTCAAATGTTGTATTAACTACCATAGCCGGGTTCAGCCAATAAACATAATCACCATCAAATAAAAAGCCAGTGCATAAACTGTCATCATCTCTTACAACATACCAATTACCATTTTGCTGATACCATCCGACAGTTGTAACGCGCTCACCATTCTGGTTTGTAATATAATAGTTTCCATTCAATACATAAACTTCATTTACAGCCAAACCATTCCAGCTAAAATAATAAATTTTACCATTTATGGTCATTTCCTTATAGCGTACCTCATCTCCGGTCTGGTCATAATAATGCCAATTTCCACTCCTATCCTGATACCACTCGGAAATGTATAAGCTTCCACTTGCCTTTGCGCGATAGTTTCTGTAATTATATTGGAAACTCTTTCCAGCATACATGATTCCATTCTCATCGAATCCATAGTAGGCACCATCAATTTGCATTATGCAATTCTTTACGATCTGTCCGTTTTGTACATAGGTGTAATTACCTGCTGCATCCAACTGCCAGCCATTTGCAGCCTGAACTGCAATCTGATCATCTACTGACTGTGTATACTCAGGACTTTTTGTCTCTTCTTCATCTGCATCTGTTTGTGTCGCAGATTCTTCTGTTTTGCTAACTGCAGCTTCTGATACCGTTTCTGGTTCAGTCACTTCTGACCAAACAGTAGACTCCTCAGCAGCTTCTTCCGTTGCTTCTGTTGTTTCTTCAACAGAAACTGGCTCTGATACAGTTTCTTCTGTTCCAACTGGCTCTGCAGTTTCAGATGTCTGTGTCGTTGCCTCCTGTGACCCTTCCACCTCTGCTGCCATTACCGGTGTCTGGACTGCCATTATCACTGCAAGTCCGACTACTCCAAGTTGTTTTTTGGATAAATTTTTCTTCATGCGTATACCTTCCCCTTTCTGAAGATGAGTTATTTTTAAATTCATCATTTCAAAAATTTTCTTTATTATACCCTCTCAGTTTTCTTTTTTCAATATATCTAACATTTTTTTCTCTTACAGATAGTACCAATCTCCATTCACCGGTAACTAGCCAATTTGCATTTCTCCGTTCTCACCAAGATAATACCAACAAGGTCCCACTTTGATCCAACCTGTTTGCATCTCTCCACTTTCAGCGAAATAATACCAATAATCATCAATATTCTGCCAACCCACCAACATAACACCTTGATCATCTAGATAATAAGAAATTGTAATCTTTTAGTTTGTTTGTGTTAAGCAACGTAAAATATTTTTAAATTACCAGTAAAAACGCGATTACTTTAAAGAAGAGCCCTGCTTTCGCATAGCTCTTTCCTTCCCTTAATCGTTGATATTCAAATTATAATTACGAAATCCAGATGCCATCTGCGCCAAAGTAATATACAATACCATTAATCATATGTACCCCAGTGCAAAGTGTTCCATTTGACTGAACATAGATATAACCGTTCTTCGTTAGAATCCAGCCTTTTGTTGTCACTACCTTTCCATCGGCATTGACATAAATCAAACTCATATCACGATCCTCTATATATTCATATTTTCCGCGTACAACATCTTTCTTCACAATTCGGTCTGTCAACATTTTTCCAGTAAGATTGTCAAACGCATATTCAGTTTCATTTATTGTAACAATCGCAGCCACCTGCTTATCCGTAAAATCCATTACCCCTATTGTCTCGGTAATGACTTTACCGCCTTTCATATAATACCAGTCACCGTCTGCATAATACCAGCCATTTTGTGGTCCGCAAGCCCCTTGACAGATACCATTCTGATCGAAATAATATAATACACCATTAATAGTTCGATAGCCTGTACACATTTTTCCTGCTGCATCCGTTGATTTTTTTGCGAAACTCACATCAAAAAATGACTTAAAATAATAACGATTTCCATTTAATACTGCCCAGCCTTCCAAACATTTCGAATTACCATCAAAATAATACCATTTTCCATCAATCAACTGCCAGCCAACATAATCAGCACGACTTCCACCTGACTGATAATAGCTATTTCTATCTGCAGTATCGGTTGCCTCCTGATAATTTGTAAGTGGTGAAAATGCATCACTTATCATTTTTCCATCCCAATCAAATGAATACCATCTTCCATTAATTTGAACTTCATGTCCTACTATAAAACTTCCATTCAGTTTATAATAATATGCCCCATCAACTAACGACCAACCATCTTTCATGCCTGCAACATCGCATATATATACGCCATTTTTATCAAATAGATATTCCTTTCTATCTATCGTTGCCATACCATATACATGACTTACTCCATATTGTCCGCCATAGAAACAGTATAATTTTCCGTCAATTGTCATCCATTCTTTTTCTGCTAATGTGCCGTCTTCCTTTGCGTAGGAATCTCCTTCATTAACCCATTTATTGGTCTGATAAACACCATATTCATCTACCCAATAATACTTGCCAGATTCGCTGTCCCTTACAACTTGATTGCGTAGCATACGACCATTCTGCACGTAATAATCATCTACCCAACCGGTATAAAGCTCTCCATTTTTACTATAATAGCATTCACCATCATGATAGCTCCAACCATCCTCAAGTAAAAAACTTCCTTTAATAGCTCCACTATCATCTGTCATAATTAATTTTCCATCTATGACCTTTTCGCCTACAAGCATGGTTCCATCCGATTTTAAATAATACTGTGCACCATTAATCCACTGAAAGCCTGTACATACCTCTGCTGTATCAGGATCTGCATAATACCATGCTCCTCCTCGATTAATCCAACCGGTCAGTGCGTCACCATTTTCACTAAGCCAACGTTTTTCTGACCTCACCGAACTAAGCATTCTTCCACTTTTCTCAAAACACATACCATTTTCCATCTGGAAGCTTATATGCTCCATCCCGCATTACTACTCCATTTTCAAGATAATAATAATTGCCTCCAATCAGGCTCCAACCGTCATGTGTAAGTTCTCCTAGCTTCGTTCCATCTTCATCGCATACAATGTAAGTTCCATTTTCTTCACATGCACCAGTTCTAAGAATACCATCTCCTGAAAAATGATAAAGTTTTCCTCCTATCCAGGCATCCCCTACTACCAAGTCACCTGATGGCTGCGCATAACACCATTCACCTGTACACATATATACCCAACCATTTTTCAGCCATGACACCATTTGCATCAAAGTAATAGTATTTTCCATCAATATTTATTGTATGTACATCTACATTGTACCGATCATCACTAATCTGCATATAGCCATTTTCATTAAAATAATACCATTTCCCATCAATATTTTTCCAACAACTTTTAAGAATTTGCCCATTATTTACATAAACCATGCCTCTATACTCACCATAAAAGCCATCTTCAATGATCGGCGTTGCATGTCCTGCTGCATCAATTTTATACGCAGCACCATCTATGCTAATAAATCCTTGCAGTGTTGTCATCCATGGTCGCAGATAATATTTATATCCATCATCCTGAAAAAGTCCCACAAACAAACTTCCATCTTCTTTCACATAATACCATGAATTATCTATTTTATGCCATCCAACACTCTGAATCAGTTCACCGCCTTCATTTGACAAATAATAGGAGTCGTTCCAATATCCAATTTGATTTACTTTTAAATATCCACTATAATTATCAAATAAATACTTTTTTCCTTGAATTTCAACTATACCATTTACTTTATGCGCATTTTCATCATAATAGTACCATCTGCCATCCTTATCCTGATACCATTCTGATGCATACAATGTTCCATCCGCTTTTGCAATATATTCCGTATTATTATTCCAGAAACTGCAATCCTGATACATGTAACCGTTATAATCAAATCCGTAATAATTTCCATCTATTTTCAGAACACGATCATAGACTTGCGCATAGTAATACACATATCTCCACTTTCCATTTTCTGCTTGCTCCCACCAGCAACCATCTGCTGATCTCGCTTCATTGCTTTCTACATTGCTATTTAATGGTTCTGTTTCTAACTGTAATTCAGACTCAGATTCTGTTTCCTCATATAAGTTCTCTTCAGATACGTCCTCTGTTCCCTCTGATTGTTCTATTTGCGATTCTTCTGCTTCTGATATTTCCGGTTCTAACTCTTCTGCTTGAAGCTCAATCTCCGATAACGTTTCTGCCGATTCACTTTCAGCTTCTGGAATTGATTCCACCAAATCGCTTAGTTCAGTCTCAACTTCCTGTACTACCGCTGTTTCTTCCTGCTGTACCTGTGATTCTTCAGCTGCCATCGCTGGAGTCTGCGCTGTGATTAACACGGCAACACCTAACACTCCAATTTGTTTTTTTGAAAATTTTCCTCGCATTTAGTAACCTTCCCCTTTCCAATTTTAAAATTTGTAAAAGATCAGCTATGTTTTTTTCAGTATAAAGTTGCTTGTGCAGAAATGTCAAGACATATAAGATCAATTTCTTTGAATAATCTGTCTTTTATTCTTTTAGATGATATTTACTTTCACTTTACTGATGCTTTAATGCTGTTCAAAACTTCTCAATCAAGTGTTATCTCGCACAAAGACTATTGATGAAGACAATATAACAACCAAAATCACCTATCGTTTTTCTATAATATTTATCGTCTTCTTCATATCCTAGTGCATCTCTCCACTCAGTATTTTTTCCCTGCGTCTTTAAATAGCGCGCCATCATATTAAAATGAGTGATGACACTGTTGTGGCAGGCTGTGCGAAAAGAGTCCTGCTCCATCTTCTGGCTGCGATCTAAGCTCAGCCATTTTGCACGGATTTCAGCATATGTTGTTGCTTCTCCTATCAATTCATCATACAATTCCTGACCAACTGGATCATTTTCGATTTCCTTAAGTAATTTCTGATGCAGATCTCTCATCTGATCAAATGTCAGACTCTTTGGTGTTTCTAAATAGTTTTCGTATGTGCTAGCCATGTTTTACCTCCTTTTTCTTCTACTGCCTCTCAAAATACTCTATCCCATCCCTAGGATAAAAATATGTTGCGAATATATCCATCTGTAGAGACAATTACAAACTCATTTGTATCTTTTAAATAATAGACATCATCTCCATCTTCTTTTTCTAGTTTATGGAGTGCTCTGCTGTCAGATACAACGGCAGCTGCGGACCTTTTCATATTCTTTAGCTGATGTAAAGCCCATCTCAATGCCATGCTTTTCGAAGTGTTCCTCACGAAGTGAATCACTTCGAAATGTGAGTGTGGATTTTGCAGACTGACTTGCCTGAGACGACTGTATCGCCTGCCCAAATAGATTATCTTGGCTTTGATCATTTTCGTACCAGCCAAAGTACCCTGCAAATAACAAGATAATGGCAGCCAAAATTGGATAGCGTTTTTGTATTTTCTTCACTTTTTCCTCTTCGAAAAAAGCGAGCCATGCATACGCATGACCCGCTCTCACTTAGTCAATCAGTTGCCTAATTAACCTACATATTGTTTTAATCCACAGTCGGTAATTTCACAGAGTCTGACATGTCAGCACAAAGCCGACTGTGGCTTGCCTCATGTCAGTGGGGGATACCGATTTCTCTCCGCCCGCCACTGCCGTTAATTTTCCAATAGCAATTCATCTCGCCACCTATAGAGGTTGGAGAATCCTTGCTATTATTTTTGAATTACTCAGCCTTCGGACCTGCAGCTACTAAAGCCTTACCTGCCTCGTTGCCCTCGTACTTCTTGAAGTTCTTTACGAAACGGCTAGCAAGATCCTTTGCCTTTGTCTCCCACTCAGAAGCATCAGCGTAGGTATCGCGAGGATCAAGGATCTTCGGATCTACACCCGGAAGCTCAGTCGGAACCTCGAAGTTGAACATCGGGATCTTCTTGGTAGGTGCAGTTGTGATGGAACCATCCAGGATTGCATCGATGATACCACGAGTATCCTTAATGGAGATACGCTTTCCGGTACCATTCCATCCGGTATTTACCAGATATGCCTTTGCACCGCTCTTCTCCATCTTCTTAACCAGCTCTTCTGCGTACTTGGTCGGATGCAGCTCAAGGAATGCCTGTCCGAAGCAAGCGGAGAAGGTTGGAGTCGGCTCAGTGATACCACGCTCGGTACCTGCTAACTTAGCTGTGAAACCAGACAGGAAGTAGTACTTAGTCTGCTCTGGAGTCAGAATAGATACTGGCGGCAATACGCCGAAAGCATCTGCAGACAGGAAGATTACGTTCTTTGCAGCCGGAGCAGCAGAGATCGGACGAACGATCTTCTCGATGTGCTCGATCGGATAAGATACACGAGTATTCTCGGTTACGCTCTTATCTGTGAAATCGATCTTGCCATTCTCATCAACAGTAACGTTCTCAAGAAGAGCGTTTCTCTTGATCGCATTGTAGATGTCCGGCTCAGATTCTTTGTCAAGGTTGATAACCTTAGCGTAGCATCCACCCTCGAAGTTGAATACGCCGTTGTCATCCCAGCCGTGCTCGTCATCACCGATCAGAAGACGCTTAGGATCTGTAGAAAGTGTTGTCTTACCTGTTCCTGACAGACCAAAGAAGATAGCGGTGTTCTCACCGTTCATATCGGTGTTAGCGGAGCAGTGCATGGAAGCCATACCCCTTTAATGGAAGGAAGTAGTTCATCATAGAGAACATACCCTTCTTCATCTCGCCGCCGTACCAAGTATTGATGATAACCTGCTCATGGCTGGTGATGTTGAATACTACTGCAGTCTCAGAGTTAAGACCTAATTCCTTGTAGTTCTCAACCTTAGCCTTAGATGCGTTGTAAACAACGAAATCTGGCTTGAAGTTC
>ENA-OQHF01001476-OQHF01001476.1-human-gut-metagenome-genome-assembly--contig:-NODE-1476-length-12887-cov-2.901097_pt1 | contig 12887 bp, 8 predicted proteins | sample MGYA00242559_ERZ504709 | MGnify/ENA primary metagenome ERZ504709 (study PRJEB26092, sample SAMD00036203) | human gut metagenome | host: Homo sapiens | study: EMG produced TPA metagenomics assembly of... | reverse complement strand
GAGATTACGAGTAAATATGGATTTATGTATTGTAAGAAAAATTATTATTGTAATTCAGATAAAAATAATTGTAGTAATTAATTTACAGAAATCAAAATTTTGTATAATAGCTATTATATTAATTATGGATTTATGTGAAAGATATTCATAATGATTTACAGTATCCTAAGAATAATGAATGTGATATTACAGGCAGATTTTAAATGAAACAAATAAAGGCATATATCAGTTAGAATACAATGAATGCTGAAGAATTAGTAGTGAGTTTAGAGAAAAACATCCTTAATTCCACAACCGTGAGTCCCATAACGTAAATGAAAGAAAAACGGTGCAGACAAATATGATTTCCTTCGTGAGCCATGGAGATAAGACTCTTCAGAGGCTTATCGGAATGCCCGGCGAACAGGAACATCATATTTTGTCTGTACCGTTTTTCTTTTCATAAACCTATAAAATCAAGACTTGTGAGAGGACGCTTATATCTGCCCTTCACAACCTATAAAAGCACTGCAGAATCTGCGGCACTACGCTAGTTAAAACTCCGGTTTATAACTCCGGCAGGAGTTTTAAAAATTCTTCCGTAGATTGTGACACTGGCAAAGTTGGATTTATCGAAGCTACCATCTGACGGGATGGTAGTTTTTCTTTTGTTTTCACAACATACAGGTCTTTGGATTCCCGGCTTAAGCAGTAGTCCGGGATAAAGGCTATTCCAAGTCCGATGCGGGCAAGGTCGATCAACAGGTCGTTACTGCTTAATTCCACTTCCGGGATCAGTTCCAACTGATGCTGCAAAAACAGATTGTGCAGAAATTCACTTGTCGTACTCTTGTGGTCAAGCATGAGGACGGATACTGTTTTTAATTCTTCAAAACGGAAATTCTCCTGCTGTTTCAGATTGAAGTAGCAGGGTTCGCATGAAAACATCGGTAAAATTGCAGACTGTTTTCTGAATATAGGAATGATTCAATGTGCATTTGGGAAGTTCGTCACGATCAGATCCACTTTTCCCTGCTCTAAGAGATCCACACAGCTTACAGAAGTTGCATTGGTTACTTTTGATTGGCACATTTGGAATCTTCTTGTGGAACTGCTTTAAATAAGGAACTAAAAGTAACGGCAGATCGTATCGCTGGCACCGATGTGGAGCTGTCCAAGTCCAAGGCTGCCAGAATCGAGAAGCTGGCTCTCACCGCGCTGGATTAAGTTCATGGCAGGCTCAATGTGCTTTAAGAGTACTTTTCCGGCAGGGGTGAGCTGTACTTTTTCGTGCTCCGGATGAAAAGAGGCTGCTCTAATTTTTTCTCCAATGTCTTGATCGACTGGCTGACAGCCGACTGTGAAATGTATAACTGTTTACTTGCCTCGGAAAAACTCAAAGAGGTTGCAACATAATAAAAAACTTTATATAACTCGTAGTTGATATCCATAAAAATGCGTGTACCTTTCCAATAAGGTTTCCATGTCAGAGAAAACCTCAGATTATAATGAGTGTATATACAGACTGATGTGCCTGAATAGATATAATTATAAGACGTACTTATAATTGTGTCAATCGATTCTTATGATTAAATGAGTGTGAAGTGTGCGTGATAAATAGTGAATTAAATATTAAATAAACTTATAAAACAAATTAAATATATTAATTATGCTAATCTAATACCATATGTTATACTATCCTAAGATTGAATCGCAATGACTCAGTACGTCATAATTGCGAAGCGTAATATCTGGCGTGGCAGAAAAAATCATGCCAGAAGCAGAATAAAAGAAAACATATCGCGAAAGGAAAAGGGAACATTTATGAGCAAGGTAAGAAGAGTTTATGTAGAAAAGAAACCGGCTTTTGCAGTCAAGGCAAAAGAGTTACAGGCTGAGATTAAGAGCTATCTTGGAATTTCTTCCGTGACAGGTGTACGTGAACTGATTCGTTATGATATAGAAAATATTTCAGAGGAGACCTACAAGAAGGCACTGGTCACTGTTTTTTCAGAGCCGCCGGTAGATACGGTTTTCGAGGAAACCTTCGAACTTGGCAATGCAAAAACTTTTTCCGTAGAATACTTACCGGGACAGTTTGACCAGAGAGCAGACTCAGCAGAGCAGTGTGTGAAATTATTAAACGAAGAGGAAGAACCGGTTATCCGTACCGCAACTACTTATGTGATTGAAGGCGATATCACAGAGGAGCAGTTAGAGGCGATCAAGCATCACTGCATCAATCCGGTTGATTCCAGAGAGACTGGTCTTGAGAAACCGGAGACTTTAGTACAGAATTTTGAAAATCCTGCTGATGTGATCTCTTTTGTGGGATTTGCAGATATGCCGGAAGCACAGTTAAAAGAGCTTTACAGTTCTTTAAACCTTGCCATGACATTCAAGGATTTCTTACATATCCAGAACTACTTTAAAAAGGAAGAACACAGAGATCCATCCGTAACAGAGATCCGTGTTCTTGATACCTACTGGTCAGACCACTGCCGTCATACGACATTCTCCACAGAGTTAAAGGACGTGAAGTTTGATGATGGATTTTACAAAAAACCGATCGAAGAGACTTACAATGACTATCTGAATACATTCAAAAATCTTTACGAAGGACGTTCCGACAAGTTTGTCTGCTTAATGGATATCGCATTACTTGCCATGAAGCGTCTGAAAAAAGAAGGAAAATTACAGGATCAGGAAGAATCCGATGAGATCAACGCATGCTCTATCGTAGTTCCGGTTGAAGTGGACGGACAGACAGAAGAATGGCTTGTAAACTTCAAAAATGAGACTCATAACCACCCGACAGAGATCGAACCGTTCGGTGGTGCAGCTACCTGTCTCGGTGGTGCGATCCGTGATCCGTTGTCAGGACGTACTTATGTATACCAGGCAATGCGTGTGACAGGAGCAGCAGACCCGACTGTATCTGTAAAAGATACTTTACCGGGAAAGCTTCCACAGAAGAAAATTGTCCGCGAGGCAGCTCACGGTTACAGTTCTTATGGTAACCAGATCGGACTTGCAACCGGTTATGTAAAAGAAGTATACCATCCAGACTATGTCGCAAAACGTATGGAGATCGGTGCTGTTATGGGTGCTGCTCCAAGACGTGCAGTGCAGAGACTGACTTCTGATCCGGGAGATATCATTATCTTACTCGGAGGACGTACCGGACGTGACGGTATCGGTGGTGCAACCGGTTCGTCTAAAGCGCACAATACGCAGTCTACTTCCGTTTGTGGTGCAGAAGTCCAGAAAGGTAATGCTCCGACCGAGCGTAAGATCCAGAGATTATTCCGCCGTGAGGAAGTTGCCCATATCATCAAAAAATGCAACGATTTCGGTGCGGGCGGTGTGTCTGTGGCAATCGGTGAATTAGCAGACGGACTTCGCATTAACTTAGATAAAGTTCCGAAAAAATACGCCGGACTTGACGGAACAGAGCTTGCAATCTCTGAATCCCAGGAGCGTATGGCAGTTGTTGTAGCTCCGGAGGATGTTAAGACCTTCTTAGGATACGCAGCTGAGGAAAACTTAGAGGCAGTGGAAGTTGCAGTTGTGACAGAGGATCCAAGACTTGTGTTAGAGTGGAGAGGAAAAGAGATCGTAAATCTTTCCAGAGCATTCTTAGATACAAACGGTGCACATCAGGAGACCAACGTAGAAGTTGAGATGCCTGAGGAAAAAGAAAATTATTTCAAAAAGATCGCAGCACCAAAGGTAGCAGAGGCAGTTGCGGCAAATGATATGAAAGCTGCATGGATGACAGAACTGGCTGATTTAAATGTCTGCTCCCAGAAAGGTCTTGTGGAGATGTTCGACGGTTCCATCGGTGTGAACAGCGTTTACATGCCATTCGGTGGAAAATACCAGCTTACAGAGACACAGTCCATGGTTGCAAAGCTTCCGGTTGCAAAGGGAGACTGCGATACCGTGACCATGATGTCTTATGGTTTTGATCCATACTTATCAAGCTGGAGCCCATACCACGGATCTGTTTACGCAGTATTAGAATCTTTATCCAGAATCGTAACTGCAGGCGGTGATTACAAGAAAGTACGTTTCACTTTCCAGGAGTACTTCCGCAGAATGAGCGAGGATCCAAAACGCTGGAGCCAGCCATTTGCAGCATTACTTGGTGCTTACAATGCACAGATCGGCTTCGGACTTCCATCCATCGGTGGAAAAGATTCCATGTCCGGAACCTTCAATGATATTGATGTTCCACCAACACTTGTTTCCTTCGCTGTGGATATCGCAAAAGAAAAAGATATCATCACACCGGAATTAAAAGCAGTGGGAGACCAGTTAGTACTGTTTACAATTAAAAAAGATGAATTTGACCTTCCGGATTACGCACAGGTCATGAAATTATACGATACCATCCATGCACTGATCCAGGCTGGCGTGATCGTATCCGCTTATGCACTTGACGGAAAAGGACTTGCAGCAGCAGTCAGCAAAATGGCATTCGGTAACAAGCTTGGCGTCACAGTAAATGAAGATGTTTCCAAAGAAACATTATTCGCTCCGGGATTCGGTAACATTGTGGCAGAAGTTCCGGCTGAAAAGGTTGCAGAGGTAAAAGCAGCATTCGATGCAGCAGGACTTGCAGGATACGAAGCACTTGTCGGATGGGTAAATGAGGAAGAAAGCTTTATTTACGGTGATATGAGAATTTCCATGGAGGAAGCATTACACGCATGGACAGCTACATTAGAAAAAGTTTTCCCAACCCGTGCAACAGAGAATAAGGATGAAGTTAAAACAGGATTATACAAAGCAGACAGCATTTATGTATGCAAAAACAAAGTGGCAAAACCAACTGTATTCATCCCGGTATTCCCGGGAACTAACTGCGAGTACGACAGTGCAGACGCGTTTGAGCGTGCAGGTGCCAATACCATCGTTAAGGTATTCAAAAACATGAATGCAAATGACATCCGTGAATCTGTAGATGAGTTTGTAAAAGCAATCGAACAGTCCCAGATCATTATGTTCCCAGGCGGATTCTCCGCCGGTGACGAACCGGACGGCTCTGCAAAATTCTTTGCGACTGCATTCCGCAATGCGAAGATGACAGAGGCAGTCATGAAGCTGTTAAATGAGAGAGACGGACTTGCACTTGGTATCTGTAACGGATTCCAGGCACTCATCAAATTAGGATTAGTTCCTTACGGAGAGATCCGCCCGCAGTCAGCTGAGTCACCGACTCTGACATACAACACCATCGGACGTCATGTGAGCAAAATGGTTTACACAAAAGTTGTTTCCAACAAGTCCCCATGGTTACAGGGTGCAGAGCTTGGTAAGGTATATTGCAATCCGGCTTCCCATGGTGAAGGTCGTTTCGTAGCACCACAGGAGTGGTTAGACAAGCTCTTTGCAAACGGACAGGTTGCTACCCAGTATGTGAATGAAGCAGGAGTTCCAATCATGGATGAAGAGTGGAATGTCAACGGTTCCTACATGGCAATTGAGGGTATCACAAGCCCGGACGGACGTGTGCTTGGTAAGATGGCTCACTCCGAGAGACGTGACAGAAGCGTTGCAATGAACATTTACGGAGAGCAGGATATCAAGATCTTTGAATCAGGTGTGGCTTACTTCAAATAAAACAGGCAATATTATTTATAAAAGATGAAAAAGACTTTGTGGAGTGTATAAACTCTGCAAGGTCTTTTTTTACGTCTTACGGTACAAACTTTACCACTTACATGAAAGCTATTTACAAATATAACACCATTTTCTATACTGAGATAGTCGATAAGGACAACGAAAACATGAAAGGTAAAGGGAAAAGGAATGAAGGTTACATCCAGCAGACTGATCGAACAGAAAAACCAGTCCTGAAACAATTATTAGATAGATTGCTGCAGACATATTCGTATGCATCCATTCTGATGACAGATTCAAAAGGCAAACAGTACACCATTTCAAAACAGGGAATCAGCATTATGGAGAACATGTTTGTGGAGTTAGGATATGTGGTAAAAGTATACGATGGCGAGAGCTATGGAGAATATGCGTTCAGCCACATTGATGAGAATGAGATTGACACCATTGCAGAGGAAGTAAAAAATCATGTGATGCCGTGGGCAAAAAAGCTTCCGGATGACATGAAAGTGAAACAGTATCCAGAAATTCCGGACGAAGCATATCATTTTGAAAAAAGCACTGACTATGAAGTTTTGCCGGAAGAATTAGGCGATGAGGAGATTGTAAAACGCCTTGGCGCAGTGCGTGAAAAAGCAATGGCACAGGATGAAAAAATCGTTGAGATCAAGACAGCATGCGTTTACCAGATTTATCACAAATTATTTTTATCTCCAAACAAAGACATGACGCAGAACGTCATGTGGACAAACGGCATGATCATGGGACTGATCCCGAAGGGCGAGGAGATGAAGATGGCATTTGACAGCTGCTCCGGCTGTGGCGGAATGGAAATTTTAGATGACATGGAAACAAAAATCCCACCATTAGTGCAGAAACTCAATGATCTTGCCACAAGTGAACCAATCACACCGGGCGAGTATGACTGCATCTGTGCACCGGATGTCACAGGCATGATCGTGCATGAAGCATTCGGACACGGTGTTGAGATGGATATGTTTGTGAAAAAACGTGCTTTGGCTGAAAAATATATCGGTGAATATGTGGCTTCCCCGTTAGTTACCATGCATGATGGTGCGGCAGCAGCATCTGAGACTGCAACTTTCATTTTTTGATGATGAGGGAACATTGGCACAGGATACCGTGATCATTGACAAGGGAATCTTAAAGACCGGAATCTGTGATGCGCAGGCGGCTATGGCACTTGGCACAAAACCGACCGGAAACGGAAGAAGGGAGAAGAACAGCCACAAGGCGTACACGCGAATGACTAATACTTTCTTTGAACCTGGAACCGATAAAGTGGAAGATATGATCTCCTCCATTTCCTATGGTTTTTATCTGGAAAATGCAAGCAGCGGCATGGAAGATCCGAAAAACTGGGGAATCCAGTGTCTGGTTGACATTGCAAGAGAGATCAAAGACGGCAAATTTACCGGAAAAGTATTTTCTCCGATCGTTCTGACCGGATATGTACCGGACTTGTTAAAATCCATTTCCATGATGTCCGATAAATGTGAACTTGCAGGAACCGGCTACTGTGGAAAAGGACACAAAGAATGGGTAAAAGTATCGGACGGCGGCCCATACATCAAAGCGAAAATCAGACTGGGCTAGAAAGGGGAAAAACAATGCGAGAAAAAATATTACAGGCAATCAGAAAAAATGAGATTCAGACCTACTCTGTCACAGAAAAAACAACTGAAGGTGCAGAACTTTATTTTATAAAAAAAGACCTTGATATGCGCAGGATGAAACAGGATGCGGTGTCTGCGGTTACCATTTACCGTGATTTTGAGGCAGACGGAAAGAAAATGCGTGGTTCCGCAAATATCAACATTTTTCCGGAGATGACACAGGAGGAAGTAGATAAGGCGGTAAAAGGTGCTTATTACGCAGCTTCCTTTGTAAAAAATCCATTTTTTTGAACTTCCCAAAAGGGGAAAAAAGAGGATAAAGTGCAGGTAAAAAGCACACTTTGTGGAAAAAGCCTTGAGGAGATCGGAGATGCATTTGTAAAAGCGCTTTACTGCGTGGATGTGCAGGACGATGCATTTATCAATACGGCTGAGTTTTTCATGGAAAAAAACGACGACTGCGAATTTACAATTCAGAGGGTATTGATGTTTCCTATGGAAAAAAACAGTGTGAACGGAGAGTTTGTCGTACAGTGTATTACACCACAGGATGTCGAGCAGTATCAGGAGTTCGCATATGATGATCTTGACACAGAGGCACTGACGGCACAGGCAAAAGAAGCATTGGAACGGGTATGCGACAGGGCAAGGGCGACAGAAGCACCGGAAAAAGGAAACTATAAGCTGCTTCTTTCCGGAAAAAATGTGCGCACACTGATCGATTTTTACATGGACCGGTCATCCTCCGGCATGGTCTATCCGGGTTATTCTAACTATCAGGCAGGAATGGATGTGCAGGGAGAAAAAGTGCAGGGAGAAAAATTAAATATCACGCTCCATGCATCCAATCCTTATTCAAGTGAGGGAATCCCGATGAAAGATCTTACACTATTAAAAGAGGGAGAACTGAAGGCAATTCATGGAAATGCCCGGTTTGCATACTATTTAGGTGTCGAGCCGACCGGAATCTACAGTGCGGTAAAACTGGATAATGGCACAAAAGCTTTTGAGGAGATGAAAAAAGAACCATACCTTTATGTGGTAAGTTTTTCTGACTTCTCCATGGATAGCTTAAGCGGATATTTTGGCGGCGAGATCCGTCTGGCATATCTTTCTGACGGTGAGAAAGTGACACCGGTAACCGGAGGTTCCGTCAGCGGCAATCTGTTGGAATTACAGAAAGATATGGCATTTTCCACCGAGCGTTATAAAGATAAAGATTATGACGGACCATTTGCGGTCGAATTTCATGGGGTAGCGGTCGCAGGAAAATAAGGTTTTCATGATGGCGAACATGAGATGCAAGGTAAATAAAAGCAGAAAACAAAAAGGAACATTACATAAATGGAACCAAAAAAAGTTTCCGTTTATGTAATGTTCTTTTTTGGTGGAGGCAGATAAAATGGAGAAGAAAAACAAATGAAGAGGAGAGAAAAACATGAAGAAAAATCTGAAAAACAAAATCAAAAAGATGGTTGCAGGAATGATGCTTGCCTGTTCACTGCTTACATTGTTTGGTGGAGTAAGCAGTGATGGGATTGTGCCTTATGGAGAAACTGTAATTGATGGGGTTCAATGGATTGCCTAAACCAGAGTGATATCAAAATCTTTCAATAAGTATTCTTTTAGAACATCGGAATTTGGTTTAGTTTCATAAAGCTCCTGAATAGCGCAGGCATAATGACCATAACATTTTACCATAGTATAGTTGTGAACTTCTCCAAGAGCCTGCGCATAATAAAAAAAGAAGTATCCTAAATTGCATAAGACTTTCTTTTGAGCACTAAAATATTTTTCGGAGAATAAATCTAATAATTTGTAAAAATGTTTGTCTATGTACAAATTTGTGCAAAAAAATGTCAAAACAGGCGAAAGAAAAGTGGCTGTAAAACAAATATCAAATGAATTTAATCCGCAATAGTCAAGAATTTTAGAAAATATAAAATACTTTTATTTGGGTCAATTGATTGATAGTTAATAGCAATATTTGTTAAGAGTGAAAGTTCTGCCCATGATAATCGATAATTATAAATAAGATGTATATCAAAATCTGGCAGAGTGTATGATAATGCATTTGACAAAATTTTTATTTTTTCCTGAGAAGATAGTGTACTGTTTATTGCGTAACTTAAATCAAATAATTGTTTTGGTAAAACATCTTTTTGAGTAAGTACAGAACCTAATTGGCTTAAATCGCAGTGACACGGTATCAATCTGATATTTTGGAGTATGCATTAATCTTAAATTTTAATTCATAGATTTTATCTTTCACGTTCTGCTTCCCCAGAAAGTAAAACCTGCCGTTACTGATCTGCCAAGCGCTGTAATAAAGCCTCTGTTAAAAAGATATCTGGCTGCAGGGTGTCATTTTCAATTTTTGAAAGCTTGGATTTCGAACATAAATCCCTGACATAATACAATCTGTGAAATACTCTGTTCGGTACGAAGGTCATGAATTAATCTGCCAATTGTTAAATGTCAGGGGAGAAAAGTCATAAGTACCATCTGTTAAATCAGAGGTGTTTATGGCATTTTTTGATTGGAAAAATAATCAGAGGAATATCATCCATTTGTGCCAGGTAATCATCTAGTGAAAACAGATGTCTGCTTAAAACATAGTTTCTGCAAATGGTGGCATAGCAGCTTTCAATGGAATGAGCCGCATAAAAGGTATTCTTAAAATAGGTGTAGGCAGTTTCAATTTCGCCAGTATAATAGTAACCCAGAGAAGTCAGAAAAGTTAATTCCAATAAAGCGGAATCATCAGAATTCTGTACCATTTTGTGGCGGTTACTGTCTGCTATGGAAAGAGCCTCGTTGTAATCTTTCATTTCTAATAAATATTTTGTGTAGACAATGGCGTATTGTGCATATAAAGAATCTTTTTTCAGGTAATCGATTTCAGCGTTTGCAAGATAGGAAGCAATTTGTGAACAGATGTTATAACAAAGATCGCTTTTTCCCAGATAAAGTAATTCCTGTGCAACTCCAATAAGCAGTTCGATTTCAACAATAGATAATAAAAGATGATGAAAATCTGAATAGTCAATTTCAGGACGTGTTATATGGAGCGCGGAAGAAAAAAGGTCATAAAGGGCATGATGGTCTGCACAGCCAGAGCACACCTGAATCTGACCGTTTAAATAAAGATATTCCTGATAATAGAGTTTGTTATCTGCAAAGTTCCATTCTTCCAGCTTATTTAATTCCTCATATGCCTGACTTAACTGCCAGGAACCCAGATAGAAGCGCGCACGATTGAGGGTATAGAAACAGTCAAAGTCTGTTCTGCTTGCAAAGATCGGGTAAACTTCGCAGGGAGCACCCGCATGAGCCATAAGTGCTTGAAATGTGACAGGACTGACACCGGCGGAACCATTTTCGATTCTTGAAAGAGAGAGAACAGAACATACCCCTTCGGATAACTGTTCCTGTGTTAACCCCGCTTTGATCCGTGCTTCGCGGATTGTTTTTCCTGCATTTCTGACACTCATTTGTAATAACCTCTAATCAACATATATTTTAAGATAAATTATATAGCGGAAAAAAGAAAAAGACAATGTATATCAATAAATTCGATGTATACATAAATGGAAACTTTTTTGTTTCTGGTTACTTATATTACGAATTTAGCTGGATTCTATATAATAAAAAGCAACAGGAGAATAGGAAAGGAAAAGAAAAGTGTGTATGATGTTTTAAATGCTTATTTAGAGAATGGATTAAAAATTATTTTGCATAAGATTCCAGAAGTGAAAACAGTTTCTTGTGGATTATGGGTAAAACAGGGAAGTTCGTATGAATCAGATGAATTTAATGGACTTTCACACTTAGCAGAGCATTTGCTTATGAATGCAGAGGATGTGATAAATGAACAATATAAATATCTGATAGCAGAAATAACAGATAATGGAGTTATGTATAATGCTGCCACAACGAAGGAGTACACTTGTTTTCATTTTACCGGGCTTGCCAATACATTAGAAACTTGTATTTGTGCGTTAGCACATATTGCAATGAAAAACAGAAATTTTGAAAATGAAAATTTTGAAAATGAAAAGAAAGTTGTATTGCAGGAAGCAACAGGTTTTTATTCTTCTTTTCAACAAATTAAAGAACGGACGAGTCAGGCACTATGGGGCAATATGGGAACCGGTAAAATTATTATGGGAAATATGAATAATATCAGAGAAGCAACGCCGGAACAGATAAAAGGACTCGTCAGACGAGCATATGTACCAGAAAATACATCCATCGTGGTAATAGGAAATATAGAATATATGCATGTACTTGAACTGATTGAACGAGAGTTCAGTTGTTGGGAGGATGTTAAGAAAGAAACGGAAGAAGAGGCAGTAGACAGTACGCCAGGAATATACATTAATAAGGGAAGCGGTGTAAGTACGGTTTTGTCTATAGGATTTCGTTCACCGGGATATGATGATCAGAGAAGATTGCCAACAGAAATGATGGTTCGTATTTTGGGTGGTGGGGGATTTCAATCAAGGATAGTGAAAGAAATCAGGACAAAACGTGGTTTGGCATACACAGTTGGAGGCTTCGCAAGTTTTTATAGGAAAAGAGGAACACTTGGTTTACTGTTGTTTGTGACAAACAAAAAAGCATTGAGGCGGCGAAAGCAATGTCCAAAGTACTTGCTGAAACGAGAATAAATGGCTTTTTGGAAGAGGAAATTATTAGGGAAAAGAAGGTCATGGAAACGAATATGCTTTTATCTGTTGATAATATGACAGAACACCTTCGGTACATTGGCAAATGTGGAGCAATGGATATTAACTTTTACATTGAAAATGAGATACGGGCAATTAAAAAGATAAGTAAGGCAGATGTAGACAGAGCAGCAAGACAATTGTTGGTAGAAAATAATATGGGGTTTGCAGCAATTGGTGCAGATGATGCTGAAAAATTGGTGGATGCCGTAGAAATTTGAAGGAGAGGTGATTTTTGTGAGTGACATTGCATGTATCTATAACATGAATATGGTAGAAGAAAATGAGCAATTAGAAGATGACCTGCTAGCAGGGAGAGGAATGGACATTTTATTTTGTCTCATGGATCAGTTGAAAACAAGGAAGGGGATTGCAAGAAGATTAGGAATGCCTGTGTATTCTGTACAATTATATTTACAACGTCTGGTAAATGCAGGACTTGTAAAGGAAGAAAACGAAGTTGCCATTAATGGTGAAGTTGAAAAAAATTATTATCTCATATCAGATGAAATAGAGATTATGAATCGGATTCAGAGTAGTGCAATGGAAGATGATGAGAGAAGAAGAAAGGCATTACTTTCAGCACAACACTTTGCGTCAATGACCAGAAACGCAATTAAAAATGTGAACATGACACCAGAAAAGCCTAATAAAATTAAGGCATATTTCATGAAGGCAGAAGAAGAGGATATGAGGGAATTTCGTAAGGAAATTGATTTGCTTTTTCAAAAATATCAGGAAAAAGAAAAGCTGGAAGCAACTGATACCTATAGTTTATTTACGGTGCTTGCACCATATGAAATGGAGGATTAAAAATGGATGAGAAAAAACAGGTAAAAAATTTACCAGAGGAAACAGAGTTACAAATTGAAAATGCGAACATTGACATTAATAAGGAAGAAGAAAATCCAGG
>ENA-OQHF01001475-OQHF01001475.1-human-gut-metagenome-genome-assembly--contig:-NODE-1475-length-12897-cov-3.725607_pt1 | contig 12897 bp, 11 predicted proteins | sample MGYA00242559_ERZ504709 | MGnify/ENA primary metagenome ERZ504709 (study PRJEB26092, sample SAMD00036203) | human gut metagenome | host: Homo sapiens | study: EMG produced TPA metagenomics assembly of... | reverse complement strand
AATAGATAAATACCACAAAATTTTAAGTACAAATATACCAGAATGAGCTCAATTCATAAAGCAGATTCTATTTGAAGGTAAACTTGTCACAGAAAAGTAACATATCCATAAATACCATTTTCTCTTTAGCTTAGCATATAAGAAAACTTATCATGAAAATTTATCGTTCAGACTAAGAATCATAATAAATATCCAGCTCTTTATATCAAGAATGTATAGGAATGGTAACATCAAAAAACAAAAAGGAATAATGTATTCTTTTTCATAATGGCAAAGTCACCTTAAAAAAATCACTTTCCTTATGTTCTTTCTTTATTATCTCTATCATTTGCTTTATTATTTCTGGATGATTGGTAGAAATATCATTGTCCTCATGAATATCGTCAGCCAAATTATACAGATAAGAAACACCCTTCTTAACTACAAGTTTCCAATCTCCCATCCGTACAGCCATCTGATCTGTTTCATGAAATTCCCAATAAAGATAATCATGCTTTTTCTGACTTGTATCATCACCTAACAATGTAGAAGCAAAAGAAACACCATCAAAGCAATCACCTTTAAGCTTCTTGTTGATGTATTTTTTAGGGAATCTCCTGTCACCAATAAGTTCACAAAAAGCAGGCATAATATCATAAAAAGCAAGCTGATGATCATTCACGGTACCAGCTTTCACTTTCCCCGGCCAACGCACGATAAACGGGATTCGTATACCACCTTCATAACACTGGCGCTTCAAGCCACGCAATTTTCCGTCACGACCAAAAAATTCAGGGTCAGCCCCTCCCTCTTCATGAGGGCCATTATCACTACTAAATATTACTATTGTGTTTTCATCCAGCCCTTTTTCTTTTAGTTTCGCAAGTATTTCACCGACGTATGTATCCAAACGGGTTATCATACCGGCAAATTCTGCATGTGTATGTACTGACGGATTGTATCTGCCATCCTCAGATCCACCCCAGGTCTTATCATGGAAAAATTTTTTCTTATAATGTTCCAATATAGAATCATTGGGTTGAACCAGTTCAGCATGAGGAAGCGTGTAGGTAAAAAATCCATAAAAAGGCTGGTTACCATCCTGAGAATCTATCCATTTCAATGCTTCCTGATGAATCAAATCTGCAGAATACTGAGAACGTTTCTTATAATCATCACCAAACATCGGATATTTGATATTTTCATCCATCGTGATACGTATGGTAGCAGTATCTCCTTTCGACTTGCTATACCTATTCAAAAAGTTTGGATAATAGAGGTGAGCCTGAAACTGACAGATAAACCCGTAGTACTCATCAATACCACGCTTGTCTGGCGTAGAGCAAGAACCTTCATAACCACCGGCCCATTTGCCAAACATACCTGTAGTATACCCGTTTTTTTTCATTATTTCAGGAAGAATGATATGATTCGGATCGTATGGTTCCTGACCGACAACCGTATATTCATCATTCGCCCCATACTTCATTAACGGAACATTAATCCAATATTCTTTGTTTCCACGTACATGAGAATGTCCAGAATGCTGTCCTGTCATAATAGTAGCACGCGAAGGTGCACTCACCGGACTACCTGCATAAGCTTGAGTAAATCTCATTCCTTCTTGAGCCATACGGTCTATATTAGGCGTACTTATATATTTCTGACCGTAACATCCTAAATCACCATATCCCATGTCATCACAAAGAATAAAAATGATATTAGGCTTTTGCTGAGAGGATGCACACACAGATGAAATTGAAGCCAAAAGTGCTCCTGAAAAAATCGATATTTTATTCATAGTATAACTGATTTAATTTTCATATTAATAAAAAGGAGGTAAATGAATCGACAGCAACAAAATTCAATTTACCTCCCTTCCTAATACTCAATAATTATTAATTCAAACCAAACAATTCATTATATCCTGGATTCTGCGTAAGTTTTGGATTCAGAACGATTTCGTTAGTAGGAACCATCATCAAATAATAGGTATCCAACCATCCACCTTTAGTCAATGGACTAGGATATGTATATATCCATCCGCTACCCACATTATTATTTTCACCAGAAGCCTGACCTACAGTCATAATTGTTTCATAGTCAACAAAGTTTCCTGAATATTTACTTGCTTTAGTACCATAAGGATTATCATTGGCTTCAATCCACATTCCACAAGGCTGCCTGTTAACATAGTAGGCAGCTTTAGCCCATCTTCTAATATCATAAAAGCCAAAACCTTCTCCAAACAATTCTATTTGTCTTTCGCGCCTTATTTCCCATAAAACTGGATCCACTTCATAATTTCCAAATTTACCACCTTTACCTGTCCACCAAGGAGCATTTCCTTTATCTCTCATAGGATCAAAATCTGAAGTAATCATTGAAACATTCATAGGTGACACACCAGCTCTATCACGAAGCAAATTTATTGTTTTATCAGCAACTGTTTGATCAAATAATCCAAGCTCCCAAGCAGCTTCCGCATAATTCAAAAGAATTTCTTCTATTTTAAATATCGGCTTATCTGATGTACAATATGCACTAGATCCCGTCGAAAACTCCCACATATCATAATGTTTCCATGTATAATAGCCAGTTCTTGAACACATATATGCCACACGTGAATCAGTCGTAAGATTAGGACTGCTTGGAGTTAATGATGCCCCCCAATTTTGTCCTGGGCATCTTTTCATTCCTTGACCGCCAAAACTTCCACCTCTTAAACACTTATCATTGATTCCCATGTAATCAATGTATTTTCTGTATTTTACAGCTTCATCTGCCGTAACGGTATGCCCTTCATTTATATCACCTTCTTTTAAGAACTGCCATGTTGGGAATGTAGTGACATAATCTGAAGCTCCTGTAGTATTAGCAGCGACAACGTATGGAGGCTGAATATTCTGATACAATCTTGGATCTCTACTTTCAAAAGTATCCCACATATCTTTACCTTTTCCTCCTTTATATCCCGAATTTGGATTATTGATTGGATATCCGTTTTTCATCAAAAACATATCGACAGTATACTGTGGTACATCCACACTATGTGCCGCAATATGTTCAAAATCATTTCCTCGATGCATAAGAAGTCCATCCAAATATTGCTTATAGAAAATGACCCCTGGAATATTATTCAAGTTCTCAGTAGTCCATAATTCTCCATATCCAGCAGCATCTTCAGACTCAGTACCGCCACCATAATATAACGTTGGATACTTGGTCATCAGTTCCTGTGATACAGCCAAACATTTTCTCAAATATTCTTCATAAGGTTCATCCAGTCCATGATATTTTGCCCATGTCCCTTCACGAAGTAAGAATCTTGACAATGCAGCTTTTATAACATCGACAGTGATAGTATTATCTCCATCATTAAAATCACCTAAATTTTCAGCAGCATACTCCAATCTGGCAATAATACTATCTGCAACTTCAGCTCTTGGCGTTCTTTCTGCATACATTTCAGGAGAAGTTCATTCAATACTGTATTAACCCAAGGAACATCACCAAATCGATCTATTAATTCCATATACCACCAAGCAGAAAAAAAGAAACCTACAGATCGCCAATGAGCCGCCTCTTTCTGATTTAACACTCCATCCCCCAAATGGCTAAGCATAATATTTATGCGTCTAATATATGAAAAATCCCAACCTCCTCCTGAAGTTGTTTGAGTAATGGTCTGGTATGCATACGGATTAAATTCATTATCACGAATTGTCACAAGACCAGCATACCAATCTCCATATCTTTGCGAGTTTAAGCTGTTCTCCTTAAAATTAGTTTGAATTGTTGTATTGGTAAATAGTTCGTAACACGGATACATGTAAGCTTTATAGTTGCTATAGTCCAAAAAAAGCATTTTGTTCCGTCAATGATGTAAGCGGATATTTTTCCAGATAATTATCATTACATGCTGAAAAAAGTCCAATACCTAAAACTCCTGCTAATAATATCTTTTTCATATTAATAATCGTCTTAAAAATTGATTAAAATGTAATATTGGCACCTAATGAAATTGTCCTATAATATGGATAATTCCATACAATCTCATTATATTCATTACCTTCTGGGTCATATCCCTTTGGCAAAGAAGAAAAGGTGAAAGGATTCTCTATACTTAAATATATCTTTGCATCTTTCATAAAAGCCTTTTGTACCCAGTTTTTAGGGAAGCTATATGCCAAAGTGATATTTTTAACTCTTAAATATGCTGCATTCTGTATATATTTGTCACTTGCTCTTGTATTAGAAGTCACATTATTGCCTTGATCATATATACGGAATAATTTCGCATTTGGATTCTTTGCCTTCATAAAATCAGGATCATTAGGATCATAGCTAACTGCAGACCAATAATCTGTCTGATTGTAGAATAAAGGCTGGAACACCGCATCCGAAGCTGAAGACCCAGCAAACGGGAATAATGCTGCCCCACCTAAGACATAATCTCTCTTACCAACACCTTGAAGTCTCACATCCAGACTAAGTCCTTTGTAACCAACTCCAATATTTGCTCCAAACTGATAACGCGGCGTCTTGCTTCCTATAACTTTTCTGTCACCCGAATCACTCAAAGTACTACTTGCCGGTGAAATTATATTATCACCATCCAAATCCTTAAATTTTTCATCACCGGGTTGAGGTACTACTCCTTGAATTGATACTACATTATCTTTTAAAGTCCATACACCTTTCTGGGCATCTTCCAATACAAAATCATCAATTGTATAGTATCCGTCAGATACATACCCCCAATATTCACCTAGTTCCTTTCCTACATAATTACTATCCACAAAACCTGACTCATTATTGAACTTATCAATAAAGGCTCTGCTATCATAAATATTAAAGCCGATATTATACGAGAAATTTCCGATTCTGTCTCTCCATGAAAGATTAATTTCCCATCCTTTACTTGATAAGTCTGCAATATTTTGCAAAGGTGCACCAGCGCCTACAACAGAGGGTATTTCTATTCCTTCAGACAACATTCCAGTTGTCTTTCTTTTAAACCAGTCAAATACAACCTGTAACCTATTATTAAATGCACTAACATCAAATCCTACATTAAAAGAGTTTACAGTTTCCCAAGTAAATGTACTACTTACTAATCCCGGCAAAGATATGACACTAACTTTATCGTTTCCATCCAGCCAAACTGTATCTAAACCAACATTCATAGCTGGTGTATAACTATATGGATCTATGCTCTGATTACCTATTGAACCATATGATGCCCGGAGTTTAAAATCATCCAGCCAGCTTTTCGACCAGTTCATAAATTTTTCCTGCCCCATTCTCCAGCCTAAAGATACAGATGGAAAAAATCCAAAACGTGAATTCTTAGGAAATTTTGATGAGCCATCATATCTGCCGTTTAACTCCAAAAGATATCTATCATTAAATGAATAATTCAACCTCGCAAAGCCACTACGAATTGCGTACTCTGAATAGCTATCCTGTAATAATTTTTCACCACTACCACCTTCAAACGAAGGTACAGATGGAGCTGTCTGACCTTTTACCTGTCCCATAAAAAGCTTATAATATGAGCTTTCCTGATTAAAGCCAACCATTGCTTTAAAGCCATGCTTGCCCCATTTCTTTTCAAAATTAGAATACAAGTTAAAAGCATTATATCTTGTTTGTTCATCTTGCAGTTTATAATAATCCTGACCAGCTTCTATTGAGTTTTTAACAGCCAATTGACAGTCTGCATATTTAAACGATCCTGAATAAAAATCATAATTTACATCTTTTCTATCAAATGTATATTCAGCTGTTACAGACCAGCCCGGCAGAATTTTAAAAATAGAACGTGTTGAAATACGTGGAATCGCGGTTCTTGTAGTTGATACCGGAGCATACCTAATCATGTTCATTGGAGTTTGAGTAGGCAGTTCTTCATCTGTTCCAATTATTTCAGCAGGCATATTCCCTTCAGGATAATATTGTACAAGTCTTGTAGAATAGAAGTCTACCATATTACCGACCCTTTCTGGCATTTTTTTCTTTGCATCAGAATATGAAACGGTTATCTCTTGTGTAAACCACTTCAACACATCTGCAGAAACAAAAGCACTAATATTCTTTCTATAGTAACTGTCTTTGTCTGTATACAAAGGTCCGTTTTCTTTACTTAAACCTGCAGAAAGACGAAATCTTATTTTATCTGTACCACCAGAAGCAGAAATATTATGATTGTTTAAAAAACCGGTTGTCAGAATATTATCATATATATTCTTTTCACTTAACCAATATACCCTTCCATCAGTATCTTTATATATACCATCTCCTATAGTATTTAATGAAGAAGGATCTTTTTTATATTGAACCAGATAATCTCTCCATTTTGCTACATCACCGTTACCAGCCCAATAAGTCTGAGTATAACCAGCCTCCTGGTACGCATCAATATATTCAAGAAGGCTTGCCTGCTCCAATACATTGATAGGCTTCTCCCAGCCTACATTAAAATTATAATTCAAATTGAAATTAGTGCCAGATTTGGGGCGCTTAGTTGTCACCAAAACAACACCTCCAGCAGCACGTGCTCCATAAATCGCAGATGAAGCCGCATCCTTTAGCACCGTTACACTTTCTATATCCTCAGGATTCAACATATTTATATCTCCTTCTACATTGTCTATCAGTACCAGAGGAGATCCTCCATTGATTGACAATGTTCCACGAATATTGAAAGATTTAGACTGCCCTGGTCCAGAACCACCACCAATTGTTAACCCAGGCATTGCTCCTTGCAAATGCTGCAGCTGCGCTCGTTACTGGTCGATCACCTAAAACCTCATCCATGCTAACCTGAGAAACAGATCCTGTCAGATTTTCCTTCTTTTGAGTACCAAATCCCACAACAATAACCTCTTCCAATTGACGAGAATCTTCTTTCAGAGTCAATGTCAGAGGCTGGCCATTCCACGCTATTTCCTGAGTTTGATATCCAATAAAGCTTACTTGAATAACAGAACCTTTTTCAACATTATTCAAAGAGAATCTCACCATCAAGTCCTGTTAATTGTTCCATTAGTTGTGCCTTTTATCACTAACAGAAGCACCAATAATAGGTTCTCCAAAAATATCTTTAACAAGTCCTTGAATCTTCTTTGTCTCCTGTTGATGTACAGCTTTAGAGGATGTACTTGTAGCCTCTTCTTTTTTCAAGATAACCTGACGGTCGTTTATTTCATAGCTGACCCCTTGTCCGGCAAATACTTCATCGAGAATTTCATCGACTTCTTTTCCGTTTGCATTTATACTAACTTTTTTGAAGGGTCAAATGTGTTTTCATAATATACAAAAACGAATTCACTTTCATTTTCTATCTGCTCCAACACTTCTTTTACAGTTGAATTAGATAAACTAAAACTAAACTGCACTGACTGAGCATAAGTTGTAGTTCCATTCATTTCTGCTATAGGCAGTAAAAATAAAGGTAGAGTACATAGTGTTCTTATACTATTACTCCTGAAAATCTTTTTGTTGCTTTCCATGTTTGTTATTAATTAAAAGGTTAAAAATCTTCTTCATACATCCTTTTTCAAATAAAAAAAAGACAATGACTTTTCTTAAGTTGAGTAATAAATTCATTAAAACCATAGTATACAGATTTTATTGGGTTAATATTTATCCGACTTATATTTCTTGATTCACAAGTCAGTTATTTTTATGCACGTTGTTTATATGTATCTCTATCTCGTTATCCATCTTTTGAAAAGAAATAGGAGCTGTCAAACTTATACGGCGAAGTACTTCTTCAAGTGAGCATTGCAAATCAAGACTACCATATAATTTCATGCTCTTCATTTCTTCAGGATATATTAATTTAACTCCATAGTATCTTTCCAACCGTTTAAATACAGCAGAAAGAGGTGTGGCATCAAGTTTAAGAAGACCTTTCGTCCACAATATATAGTCTGAAGCATTAACATGCTTCTTCTCTTTTATGCTACTGCCCATTATCACAGCCAGTTCATCAGGCTGCAACAGCAACTCTTCCTCATGTTTATCCTTAAGTTTCACAGAACCGCGAAGTAATACAACCTCCGCATTGGTATCACTACTATATGCCTGAACATTAAAAGACGTACCTAAAACCTCTATATCACAAGAGGTAGTATGAACCTTGAAAGGAGCTTTTTCATTTTTTACCACATCTATATAGACTTCACCATCCACAAAAATCTCTCTATAGTCTTTCTTGAATTTATCAGGATAAACCACGCGTGTACCTGCATTCACATAGAGAACAGAGCCATCTGACAAAACTAAAGATGCATGTTTAGCATTCGGAACCACAAGCTGGTGATATGCTGCATCATCAGGCATCGCAACTTCCCTATCTCCTAAAACAAGTTTCTCATCAGATTTTGTATAATCTATTCTCGCACCATTATCTACAGAAACCAGTTCTTGTTCACCAGTCAGAATCTTCACCTTGTCACTCTTTATATGCGTACTGACATCCATTGCCTGATAGGCTACATAAAGAGAGTGCAACTCATTTCTGTTATTATCCTGAAGTATCCAGACTATTCCTGAAAGCATCGCAGCTACTCCCAAAGAAATTAAGGAGATACGCCATCTATTTAACTCATATCTTCTCCGGCGTCTAGAAGCACTGATTTCAGACATTATATTATTCCACAATCTGTCTTCTTCATCAACCGTTGGTGATACCTCACACGATTTAAAATAATAAATTAATTTCCTAAAGTATGATATATTGTTTTCTCTACTCATTATTTCTGCCTTTTATCTTTAATACGATAATATAACAAAAACCTACTCACTTTTAATGACTTTTTTATGCGATTTTTTATAACACAATGTCTTTCAGGATAATATAAAAAGAAAAAAAATCCGATATATATTCATCAAAATATATATCGGAGTCTATAATCAAGAAACTATTTTAAAATAATTTGCATCCACTGAAGGAATGTGATACACATTATCGAATGAGTTGCAAGAATCTCACGAAGTTTTGAAACGCTACGAGACAATAGATTCATTGAAGATTGTACATTCATATCCATAGCCTCAGCTACTTCCTTATGAGATAGCCCCTTTATATACCGAAGATAAAGGATATGCTTTTGTTGAGAGGTAAGTTGAGAAAGTGCCTGGACAAGTGCCTTCTTCTTCCGAAGATCCTCATCACTGTTTCCAAAAATCTTTTCAAAAGAATCATCATCCATAATATCCGAAAAAATCTCATCATTAAATGAGAAACATTCTACCTGAGACCTTGCTGAAGTAGACTTATCATTAATCATATTGCGCAACGACTTCAGAAGATAAGAGCGAGGATATTCCGTATCCGAAAGATTTGAACTCTTAGCCAGCTTCACAAACAGCTCCTGAATACAATCGCGAACCATATCATCATCAGGAGTACATTTCATCCCATAATTGAGAAGCAATGAATAGTATCTTCTATATATAACCTCCAAAGCAATCAGACTACCACTACGCAACTCTGACCACAATGCTCTGTCATCCATCTGAAAATAATGATTCTTCATCAAACTATTGTCTTACTACTATGCAACTCATAACTTTATTACAAAAATACATAGAAAATAACGTGAATTCAATATAAAAATAAATATATCTTTTAAGAAACCGGAACACCACGATAAAAGTATTAAAGTTATTACAGTGAAGTATAGTAATTTTCATTCACTATGGTTTAAAGCCATAACTCAATCAGCCCTAATCAAAGTTGCCTTAGTACATTCCTCACAACGCTCTGATAAATTCTCTGTTTCACACTGTGGTATTTGTATCTCACAGTGTGAAATATGTATCCCACACTGTGGTTTTTGTATTTCACAGTGTGAAACAGAGAATTTGCACTAAAATTTTCCTTTTTATGTAAGTACACATATAGGAAATGCGCCATCATATCCCTATATTGAAGAGTTTATACACTAAAAAGTCCTGGCTAATAAAACCAGGACTCCCCATTCTATATCCGCACGATTGTTAACGATGTATCCAAAGTTCCGGATTCAGTTTCACCGTTTCCTTACGCAACTGGAAATGCAAAATCGTTTCTCCTTCTGCATTGGTATGGATTTCTCCCAACACATCACGGGCACGTACCAGACTGCCTTTCTTGACACGCACTGTAGACAGGTTACAATAAACGGAGATATAGCTTCCATGACGTACCAGCACATTGGTCAGGCCATTATATTGGAAGACAGCCGAAACTTCACCGTCAAAGATAGCACGGGCATTGGCACCCGACTTTCCTTTAATATCCATTCCCTTATTGTCCAGCTTCACATTACGAAGTCCTTTCACCTGATACTGTCCATAATGTCCTACCACCACGTATGGTCCGGTAATTGGCACTGGGAGGATTCCTTTATTTTTCTCAAAGTTACTTGACAAGCGACGGTCTTCCGAATCCACCTTATAAGCTTCTAACTTCTCGACAGAAGTCTTCGCTGTCTCTTTTTTAGCCGACGATGATGTTTCGGTACTGCCCTTTGCAGCTTCCGCTTTCTTACGAGCCTCTTCGGCTTTACGGCGAGCTTCCTCTTCCGCACGCTTACGAGCTTTTTCGATTTCAATTTCTATCAGACGGTCAATTTGCGCATTCAGTTTATCCGCTGAACGACGCTGTTTAGCCAGTTCCGACTGAATGCTCCGCTGTTTCTTTTGCAAGCCTGACAAAATCTGCTTGCGTTCCTGCTCCTGTGCTTCCAGCTTAGCCTTCTCCGCTTCTCCCTGCTTGAGCAAGTCTTCCTTCGCCTTCCGGCTGTTTTTCAAAGAATTGGCCTTTTCGGTAACTTGCTTTTGCTTCCGCTGTACCTGAATGCCTTGCAAACGCTGATAATCGGCATATTCACGCACATACCGCAAACGCCGGTACATTTGCCCGAAATCTTCGGCTGAGAAAATAAACATCAGCTTGTCTTGTATAGACTTATTCCGATAAATGTATTTTACAGATAATTCATATTTTTGCCGCTTTTCTTTCAGTTCTTTCTGCAGACTCTTTAAATCTCGCTCCAGACGGCTAATCTCCTGCTGAATGGCCTTTACATCATTTTCTATGGTCTGAATGTATTTTTGTCGTTCCTCTATTTGCCCTGAAAGTAAAGCCAGGTTTCCCAGCTGACTTTTCACATCCTTCTTGGTAGACTGCAACAAGGTTTCCGATTCGGCAATCTGTTGTTTCAGCTCATTACGCTGTTTTTCCAGTTGACGAATCTTCGGAGTAGTTTGAGCAGCAAGCGTACAAACGCAAAAGCAAATACAAGATATGACTACAAAACGTTTCATCTTTCCAACCACATTTTGAGCAAGGTTGTTAATTCTATTTTCTTATATCTGGAGGACAGGCTTGTCCGCGTCTCCCAGTCTTCTCCCACCGACATACGGGAAAGCTTCATGTCCAGACTATAAGTTTTTCCAGTCCCCTGCAACTCTGCCAATATATGCTGAGGGAAATAAGCCGTACCTAATTTCCCAAAATCTCCATACGTCCAGCTTAATGCATACGGAGTGCCAGACAGGGCCACAGAAGTGTTTTCAAGCCATCCTTTATCGGCCGTAGTCCGGAAACGGTAGGCCAGTTTTCGGGTATCTTTTACTTCCCACAGAGCACGGTCTCCTTCTGATGTCATCCGGAAACGATGCAAATCGGACACCTCAACGGTTTCCTTACCCGGCAAAAAGATTTCGTTCAGAAACAAAGACTGCAGCACATTAAAGCTCAGATTCAGATCGGCCATCCGGTTCAACTCATCAAAAGAAACTTCCACATACTGCTTGTGAAGGCGGTCGACGGCTAAAATACGGTCTGGAGAAATTTCCAGACGTGCCACTTCAATGCCCAGCAAAGGAGCCACCGACAATTGTATGACTTCTCCTTTCTTCATTCGGAGCGTAGCCGATAATTTCGTATTCTTCCCCCCGTCTACATTCAGGTTCAAAGCGACCTTTCCTGTCACACAATTCCAGTGAGGAAGACCGGAAATTACCTTTTCCTGATACTCTTCTCCTTTCAGTCCACCAATCATCGGGGCGCGTTCTGCATGACGCAGAGAACGACAAGAAGAGGCCAATACAATCAGGCACACCACATATACCCAGTAAATAAACCGTTTCATTCTATGTATTTTTTCAATGCGATTTTACGTTTCAAGCGCTTCAACTCTGCTTCTGTACGCGGAGTAGCTCCGTCTTCTTCCTTATTCTCCATGCTATCCGCCTTTTTCCAGTATTCCAGCGCTTTTTCCTTTTCGCCAGACATATAATAAATGTCACCGCAATGTTCCACAATCACCTGACTGCTGTCTCCTCCGTTCTTCATGGCCTGTTCAATATAAATACGCGCTTCGGTATAGCGTTTCTTCTCAAACAGAATCCAGGCGTAAGTATCCAGATAAGTCGCATTCTCAGGTTCTGCCTTTACGGTCTTATAACTCATTTCCTCGGCTTTATCCAGATTAGTCCGCTCTACAGACAGATAGTAAGCATAGTTGTTGAGTGTTCCGATGTTGTTCGGATTATAAACCAATGAAGAATCATAGGCTGCATAAGCTTCTGCTTTCATTTCCTTAGAATGGTACAAATCTCCTAAAATGGCATAAAAATCAGAGACAATTCCTTTATCACTCTTTTCATTTACCTGCTTCAGCCCTTGCTGGAAAATCTCCATAGCCTTATCCGTTTCTTCTTTCTGATAATGAGCCAAGCCTAAATAATAGTAGAACTCCATGGCATCGGGATTGTATTCCAGCGCAGGAGTAGCCACACGAATCACTTCATCGAGGTTATTGTCACGAATAGCATAGCTGAGCAACTGTAAGCGGCAGGCTTGTTTTCCGGATCGAGCGACAGAACCTGATTCAGTACAGGTACAGACTCTTT
>ENA-OQHF01001474-OQHF01001474.1-human-gut-metagenome-genome-assembly--contig:-NODE-1474-length-12912-cov-2.047165_pt1 | contig 12912 bp, 13 predicted proteins | sample MGYA00242559_ERZ504709 | MGnify/ENA primary metagenome ERZ504709 (study PRJEB26092, sample SAMD00036203) | human gut metagenome | host: Homo sapiens | study: EMG produced TPA metagenomics assembly of... | reverse complement strand
AAAGTACCCCGTAAGCCGGACTGACACCCATGCCATACTGCCGGATCTTCGCATTATTTGCCCCATGCACCGTATCCAGAATCACATTAATTCCATAACGCTGATGACTTTCTTTTACACACATGGCAAGTATCCTTGCCTCTGCCGTCATATCCACGGTATCAAACTGTGTCTTACAGTTTGAACAGTTCCCACAGTAATTGCTTCCGTATTCCCCAAAATACCGCAGAATATAATCACGCAGACATTCCTTTGTAAAACAATAATAAGTCATCTTTTTCAAGCGCTCCTGATCCCGCTCCATCACGATCCGGCGCGTCAGTTCATCCAGTTCCTGATTGTCGCGGTTGTTCTCAATGAACATCTGGTTTGTGATCACATCCTGTCCACTATATAAAAGCAGGCACTCCCCCGGCTCACCGTCCCGGGCGCAGCGTCCCACTTCCTGATAATAGGACTCCAAATTCTTCGGCATATTGTAATGTACGACAAAGCGGACATTGGATTTATCAATTCCCATCCCGAATGCATTCGTCGCCACCATGATCTGCTTCCGGTCATAAATGAAATCATCCTGATTATCACGCCGCTCCCGGTCTGTCAGTCCCGCATGATACCTGGTCACGGAAAACCCATCCATTTCCAGGAGTGCGCAATTTTCCTCCACCTGCTTTCTGGTCAGGCAGTAGACAATCCCGCATTGATCCGGATGCTCCTCAATAAATGCTTTTGAGTGCGGCATATTTATTCTTTGGGAACTGTACCGCAAGGAACAGATTCGGTCTGTCGTAACCTGTCATTACTACTTCCGGATCCTCCAGCATCAGGATATCGATCATATCCTCTCTTACTTCTTTCGTCGCTGTTGCAGTAAATGCACTCACAACCGGCCGCTTTGGAAGATACTCTACAAACTCTGTGATCTTTAAATAACTTGGTCGGAAATCCTGTCCCCACTGGGAAACACAGTGCGCTTCATCGACTGCGATCATAGAAATATCCACGCTCATAGCAAAATCCATAAACTCTGCAGTTTCCAGCCGCTCCGGTGCCACATAGATAATCTTATATCTTCCTTCTTTGCAAAAGCAAGTGCCTTCCGGTACTGCCCCATAGTCAGGGAACTGTTCAGATAGGCTGCATGAACCCCTGCCTGATTGAGGGATGCCACCTGATCCTTCATAAGAGAAATAAGGGGAGATATCACAAGTGTAATACCTCCCATCATCAGCGCCGGAATCTGAAAACAGATGGACTTTCCGGCTCCCGTTGGCAGTATGCCGAGTACATCCCGGCCGGACAGGATCGCATCAATCAGTTTCTCCTGTCCCGGTCGGAATCCGTCATAGCCAAAAAATTGCTTTAATACTTGAAATTTATCCAAGATATACTACCTCTTCTTCCGGTTTTTCTGCGGATTCCATCTCCAGCATATAAAGAACCGGCTGCTTTGGAACCATCGGACGGTATGCTTCGTACTCGAACTTGACGGTTACTTTTTTCCAGCTTCTCTGTGTAATCTGCGCTGCCCTTCCAAGATTACATGGATATCCATAGAAACGGATATCATCTGCGCAGCAGGTCATGATCTGTCTTCCCGGAATCAGCATATTTGCCGGCATTCCCTTCGGACGGAAAAGCTGTGCAAGGAAGGTGATCTTCTTGTGCTCGTAGCGCTCCGGATGCTCATATGCATCCACATACCAGGTACCAAAGTCCACATCATCAATGAAGATATGGTCTGCTTTCAGATCATATGGCAGATCCTCTTCTGTCTGCGGGATAATATTGCCATCCACGCCTTCAAAGATCAGCTGTGCCTGTGGGTTCTGGATCTTAAGGGCACGTCTGAACGCACTTCGGTCTGTATTTTCCCCACAACGGTTGATGATGATCAACTCAGATTCTGTAAGCTGGTTCATCAGCATATTCCGCATATTCTTCAGGTACATGTCCAACGTCTCACCGCTAACCGTTGAGTACACACCCTGAATCTCCCAGTTGCGTGGAAAATCTTCATCCAGGATTTCCTGCAGATCCCAGGTTCCATTGTACTCAATGATCACCTGGACCGGATGATAGATCTTCTCACAGTTTTCAAAGAAAGTTTTATTTAACTTTTCTCTTTCTTCTATATTGAAGAGGAACAGTCCGTTCTCATCCAGATATTTTTCCGAGTACTCTTCCTCTCCCTCTTCACACTGCAAAAGCAATGTCGGACCTTCTTCGATCCATTCCTGCTTCATCAGTGTGTCCTTGATAAATGTTGTTTTTCCACTGTCCAGAAATCCTGTACAGATATATACCGGTGTTGTCATCGCCGCTTGCTCCTCCTAGATATGGAATAACTTAATCAGATCCTCTTCTTTGAGATCTGTTCCGATCACGCATACACGTCCTGTGTAATCAGCCTGTCCCTCACGGACTTCATATTCTTCCGGAACCATATCAAACTGCTTCCAGGAACCGTCTGCCATCTGGATAATTCCTTTGGAACGAAGTACGGTTCCGTAAGCATCTGTCTCAGATAATGCTTTCAGCAGGTAATCCAGTTCTTCTTCTGTATACTTATGAGCAGTCTCCTTGCCCCAGCTCGTAAATACTTCATCTGCATGATGATGTCCTTCGTGTCCGTGGTGATGGTCATGGCATCCGCAGGTGCAGTTCTCATCATGTTCATGATGATGCTCATGCTCTTCATGGTCGTGATCATGATGGTGTTCATGGTCATGATCGTGGCATCCGCAGGTGCAGTTCTCATCATGTTCGTGATGATGCTCATGCTCTTCGTGATCGTGATGATGGTCGTGATCATGACCGCAGCCACATTCGTCATCATGATGATGGTGATGTTCGTGGTCGTCATGCTCGTGTGCATGTTCTTCCAGGATACCTTCGATCTCAGCGCCATGCTGCAGGGCATGCAAAACGGCATCTTTTCCAAGTTCTTCCCAAGGTGTGGAAATAATGGTTGCCTCTGCATTTTTCTCACGCAGCATATGCACGCACTCTTCTACCTTTTCATCTGTCATCATCTGGGTACGGCTGATAACGATCGTAGATGCATGCTCTACCTGGTTATTGAAGAATTCTCCGAAGTTCTTGAGATAGATTTTTGCTTTCTTACCGTCAACAACTGTGATTCTTCCGTCAATCTCAATATCTGCCTCATCTTTGACACCCTCGATTGCTTTTACAACATCAGAAAGCTTTCCAACTCCTGAAGGTTCGATGATGACACGATCCGGTGTATAATCTACAAGTACTTTCTGAAGTGCTTTGCTAAAATCCCCCACCAGTGTACAGCAGATACATCCTGAGTTCATCTCTGTGATCTCAACGCCGGCATCTTTTAAGAATCCGCCATCAATACCGATCTCCCCAAATTCGTTCTCGATCAGGACCAGTCTTTCTCCCGGAAATACATCCTCGATCAGTTTCTTGATGAATGTTGTCTTTCCTGCTCCCAGGAAACCAGAAATAATATCAACTTTCGTCATTTTTCGTTCCTCTTTTCTTATTATTATAATTTCATAAATTAGCCTTTTCTAACTGCAAATTGTTTCCGAGCTATATCGTATCACATTTCTTTAAAAGATGCAAATAAATAGCTTGTTAATGCATTGTGATTAGTGTATAATAGTTTTATAAAATCTCGTACTTTTTAGTACAAATTCATAAACAAAGGAGACTTGATAATATGGTTAATTTATTGACAGGCCCAAAAGGAAGCGGAAAAAATCCCAGCAAATGATCGAACGTGCTAACGAAGCTGTAAAGACATGTGAAGGAAACGTATTCTTCATCAAGAAGAGCCACAGAGATACATACAGCTTATCTTTCAACATCAGAGCGATCTGCATGGATGACTATGATGTAATCACCAATACCGATGAATATCTTGGATTTATTTACGGTATGTTAAGCGCAGACCATGATATCAAAGCAATCTTTATCGACGGTATTTTAAAACACGCCGACATCACACTTGAGAACATTCCTTCTTTCATCGAAACACTGAAAAAGATCTCCAAAGAAAATGATGTAGATTTTTATGTCAGCATCAGTGCAACGAATGAACAGCTTGGTAATGTAGATTTTGAAAATTGTACACTCCTTAACTAAGATAGACATTATCCAAAAGGAGGGATGAAGATTTTCTGTAAATCTTCATCCCTCCTTTTATGGTTTTCCAAATGTGACAGAGTACATTCTTTTTATGCTATGATACCAGGGTCAAAAGGTCAGAAAGCCGATGCAAGCTTGCTTGCAAGATGATTTTTGCACTCTCGCAATCTGGTATCAAAGGGGCAAAATACCTTTTGACTCCAACATCATGCTATTTCAAAGACAAAACCGTATTTGCCTTATCCCCTTTTGCATACTCCAGTTTTACATCATCTCCCACATTGTACTTGATGATCTCAATAAAATCGACTACCGATACATCAAAAATCTCATCTGATCCTTCCAGCATAATGTAGTAATGAGAATCTCCATCTATAACGCCCTGGGCGATTTTCGTGATCTTTCCTTCGATCGTGCCGGTATCCATCTTCACTTCTTCTTTTTCCTTGATTCCATTGGTAAGAAGCAGATTATTGTAGGATTCTTCACATACACTTACCGTATCCCCGATCGCAACAACCTGGTACTTCTGGACATTGACCATTGCATACTTTTTCACAAGTCCTGCATCATCCTTAAGTGCCATAAAGTAAGTCGGCTCCCCGGAAATGTTAAGCAACAGCGGGAAAGTCGCCCGATACTTCAGGTTCTGTACCTGTCCTTCTGCCGATGCCATCGCAGAATCCTCGATCGCACCTGCCACCGGATAATACTTTGTCTCCATAGTTCTCTGGTTCATCAGAACAAATCCCACATTGGACTGGTCACTGTTTACAGAAGTTACTCCCGTGTACACCCATACATCATCATCAATCGCCAGATAATTATATCCGTTTGTTGTCTTCAGACAATCTTTCTGGCTGAGTACACTGTTAAAATACCCATGCTTTAACGTGCCATAATAATCATAAAGCTGTACCAGAAGATCTGCCGAATAGGCTCGGTCGATCCATTCCGGGACTTCATCGATCCTGTAGTCCTGCATTTCGCCGGTGATCGCATTTGCAGAGCACCACATGTCCTACCGTTTCTCCTCCGAAAAGACCGATATTATACTTTTTGACCGGTGCTACCCAGTATGGAACACCATTATCATCAATTTCAAAACTAAGGTCTCCGTAAATATAAGTCGGATGCGCAAAACGAAGATGACGGTAAATATTTCTTCCAAAAATGCTCGCTGGTCGAATACTTCATTCCCTGCTCCAGCTTTACCATCTCCGTTGTCTGACTTGCCATATCGATCCGGATATATGCAGGAAGTCCATCTTTCCGATTGGTAAACCATTTGATCAGATTCGCATATTTCAAAGGTGACACACGGACCGGACGATCCTTGTAGTTGATCTGACTGTAGATATCGTCCACCTCAAACTGGGATACCATATCTGACATGCTTCCCATCTTCCGGTCTCCTAAAAGCTGCGCAGACTCCTTATCCAGAAGCGGGATCTGGTCAAAGGAAAGCTCCTCGATATCTTTTGTGAATTCGCCCTCTTCTACCTTCAGAAGCTGTTGGTATTTCTTCGCATTCACAATCGGTGAAGAAAGAATGGTTCCGGCCAGATAAACCACTAACAAAAGAATAAAAAGACGGACACACCATTTGAAACCTTTGGATTCTTTCATCTCCTTCAGATCAATCGCTCCGTATCGCAAGCCTTTTTTTCCTGCAAGCACAAGACCGACCGCAAGCACCAGAACAAGCACAAAATACCACACTCCGGAAGAATGGATATTAAAAGCCGGCAGTGATACATAATACCAGATTCCTGCTGCCACTAAAAGCAGCAGAAAACTAATCGCTATATTTTTCTTTTTCATAAATTCTCCTTTTCATCGTTTTACCTTACCAAGGCTGTCTTAGAATTTTCTACTCCAAAGTGACGGCGAGAACAGCATCAGGAACGGGAAGATTTCCAGTCGTCCGATCAGCATATCCACGCAGAAAACAATCTTCGAAAAGTCTGAGAACTTCGCAAAATTTTCCACCGGTCCTACCAGATTCAGTCCCGGTCCTACATTATTAAGTGTAGTAAGCACTCCGGTAAATGAAGTAGTAAAATCAAAGTTATTGATCGAGATCAGAAGCACGGATACGATCAGGATTAGTATATACGCAATAAAGTATACATATACCCCCGCATCGTCTCTTCTTTCACTTTTTTCCCATTTATTTTTACGATATTGACTGCTTTCGGATGGATCATAGTTTTCAGCTCCCGGCGGATGCTTTTTACCAGGATCAGAAGTCTTGATACTTTGATACCACCGCCTGTTGAACCGGCAGAAGCACCGATTACCATCACAAGAAGCAGAACACATTTGGAAAGCTCCGGCCACTTGTTGAAATCTGCCGTTACAAATCCAGTTGTCGTGATCACGGATGCCACCTGGAACGCCGCATAGCGGAATGCCTTTAAAAGAGAATGATAACCTCCGGCGATATTGCAGGTGATCACAACGGTTGCTCCTGCAATGATTCCCAGGTAAGCACGCAACTCCTCATTCTTAAATACACTCTTAAATTCTTTCAAAGCGAAAAAAATACAGGTTAAAATTGATACCAAACAGGATCATAAATACGGTGATCACACCATCAATGTAGGCACTGTTGAAGTGTGCCACACTTGCATTGTAGCTGGAAAATCCTCCGGTACCGGCAGTACTGAATGCATGTGTCACTGCGTCAAACAGGTTCATCCCTCCTGCCAGAAGAAAAACTACCTCAATTGCAGTCAGTGCAAAATACATTCCATACAGGATCCTTGCGGTTCCTCTTGCCTTTGGAACCAGTTTATCTGCCTCTGGTCCCGGAACTTCCGCACGCTCAGATGCATGGAATTCTTCTCATCCAGAGAGGTAAGTACCATAACAAATACCAGCACTCCCATTCCACCAACCCAATGTGTCAGGGAACGCCAGAAAAGAATTCCTTTCGGAAGTCCTTCAATCTCAGTCAGGATCGTAGAACCTGTCGTCGTAAATCCGGATACTGTTTCAAAAAAAGCATCCAACATAGCTTGGAATACTTTTTACTGAGTACAAATGGAAGTGCACCTGCAAGTGACCAGAAAATCTAGGCCGTTGCAACATGATCAGACCTTCTTTGGCATAAATCGTCATGTTCTCCGGGCATTTTCTGCCAAACAGCAGATAAATTGCCGTCAGGATCGCAGCTGTAATCAGAAATAAACCGATGTGTGCTCGCCATAAATAATTCCAACCATCATCGGAAGCAGCATCAGCAGTCCCTCTACTCCCATCATCTTACTGATGATATAGCGTATCATTTTCACATTCATTTCTTTTCACCCCTATTGCTCAGCCAGAATATCTGTGATATCCTTAACTTTCTTCTGGGTCGTAACGATTACAACACTGTCGCCCACCTGAATGGATTCATTCCCGTCCGGAATAATAATCTGCCGTTTTCTTCCGATACATGCGATCAGATTGTTCGGCTTCAGTTCCAGATCCTTAAACGGGATATCTGTATATTCTGTTTTTTCTTTGATAATAAATTCCAGTGCTTCTACTCTTTCGCCAACCAGCTGATACATAGATTCAACATTGACATTCTTGAGAGAATTCTGGCGTGCACGCACATAACTCATGATCGCATCTGCTGTTGCAGTCTTTGCTGATACAATCAGATCGATCCCAAGTTCCTCGACAAGCTGGGCACGTCCGTCTTCGTTGACCTTTGCCACGATCTTGTCCACACCTTTTGTCTTTGCAAAAAGTGCAAGGATAATATTCTCCTCATCCATACCGGTCAGGCTGACCAGGGCATCTGCCTGTTCAATTCCTTCTTCGATCAGAAGGTCATGGTCTGCGGCATTCCCACAGATGATCGTCGCTTTCGGAAGCTGGTCGCAGAGATCTTCGCATTTCTTCCAGTCCTGCTCAATGATCTTAACCTGCATACCAAGTCCTAAAAGCTGTTTTGCCAGATAATATCCGACTTTTCCCCCACCACAAACCAGAATATTCTTCGGCTCTTTCCGCTTTCCGATCAGATGGAAAAATTCTTCAATATATTTGTGGGATGCAACAATATGAAGCCGGTCTCCATCATGGATGACAAAATCACCATTCGGGATGATCACTTCCGATCCACGTCTTACAGCACATACCAGAACTTTGATCTGGAACTTGCGGTAAAGCTCAGCAAGCGATACTCCGCCCAGATGGCTTCTTTCATTTGACAATGAATTCTACCATTTCGACTTTTCCCTTCATAAAAGTCTCTACCTTTGCAGTATCCGGAAGAAGGATCGATCTGGAAATCTCAAATGCAGCCATAAGTTCCGGGTTGACAGCCATACTCAGTCTTAAGTCCTCTTTCAAAAGATCGATCTGCTGATAATAGATTGGATTCCTTACACGGGCCGATCGTGTGCCTTTGCCCCCAGTCTCTTTGCGAGCAGGCAGCTCAGCATATTCAGTTCGTCTGTCGATGCACATGCCACAACAAGATCAGCGCCCGGCACTCCTGCTTCTTTCTGCACTTTCGCATCTGCACCATCTCCGGTAATGCAGAGAATATCAAGCTGATTCAGTGCTTCTTTTAATTTTCCCTCATTCTGGTCAATCAAAACCACATCGTAATTTTCTTCGGATAACTGTATGGTCAGTTTATGACCAACCTTCCCGTCCCCAATAATTACAATTTTCATTTTTCTTTTCCTCTACTTTTGCTCTTAATACTAAGCCTTTAATACTAAAATTGTATAAAATACCAATGGGACAGCCGAAGCTGCCACCATCATAATATGTATACCACTTTTAGTACGAAAGTACAATAGAAAAAACCGGGATTTTCTCCCGGCTTTTCCTTATTCTTATTCTTCAGCTGCACGCTTTTCAATTTCTTTTTCCTGTACATCTGCCGGAGCCTGTTCATAACGGGCAAATTCATACGAATAGCTTCCTCGTCCACCTGTCATAGAACGAAGTGTTGTGCAATATCCAAACATGCCTGTCATCGGTACATCCGCTTCAATTACCTGATATCCGCCTGACTGTGGATTCATTCCAAGAACACGACCACGTCTCTTGTTCAGATCTCCCATAACGTCTCCGGTATAATCATCCGGAACGGTTACTTTCACAGATGCGATTGGCTCAAGAAGAACCGGTCCTGCTTCCATAAATCCTTTCTTAAATGCCTGGATCGTCGCAGTCTTAAATGCCATTTCAGAAGAATCTACCGGATGGTAAGATCCATCATACAGGGTTGCTTTCACGCCAACTACCGGATATCCGGCGAGAGGTCCTTTTAATACAGATTCCTGCAATCCTTTTTCAACCGCCGGGAAGTAGTTCTTCGGAACAGCACCTCCGACTACTTCTTCCTGGAATACATACGGTGTATCCAGATCTCCGGATGGTTCAAAACGCATCTTAACATGTCCATACTGTCCATGTCCTCCGGACTGTTTCTTATACTTGGTATCTACATCCGAGTTCTTGCGGATCGTCTCACGGAATGCAACTTTTGGTGTCTCCAGTCTGATTCCGACTTTGTAACGCTCTGCCAGCTTGCTTGCTGTCACTTCCAGATGCTGGTCACCCATTCCATAAATCAGTGACTGGCGGTTCTCACTGTCATTTACCACTTTCAGTGTCACATCCTCTGCCATCATCTTCGCAAGAGCCTGTGATACCTTGTCCTCATCACCTTTGTTATTCACTACATACTTCATATATGTATACGGTTTGGAGTATTCGGTTCTTCCATAAGATACCGGTGTATTTTTTGTTGAAAGGGTATCCCCTGTCTTTGTACTTGTCAGTTTTGCAATCGCTCCGATATCACCTGCAAACAGTTCCTGAACTTCTACCGGTTTGTTGCCGGATAAGGTGTATATCTTGCCGATCTTTGCTTCTGCATCTGACTCCGGATTGTAAAGGACATCATCCCCCTTTAATACACCGGAACATACTTTTACGAAAGAATATTTTCCGATAAACGGATCTACCATGGTCTTGAATACATATGCGGTCTTTGCGGCTGCAAAATCATGATGTGCTTCAAAGATCTCATTGGTCTTACGGTTGATACCTACGCATTCACGGTATTCCGGACTTGGGAAAAATCTTACGATATCAGACAGTAAGTTTGCAACACCCTGTGCCTGAACATTGGATCCCATTGCTACCGGAACGATATCTCCGTCCATAACTTCTGTTCTCATGGCAGAACGGATCTCTTCAACCGAGAATTCATCTCCCTCAAAATAACGTTCCATAAATGCTTCACTGGTCTCTGCCACTGCTTCAAGAAGCTTCTCTCTGTAAATCTGCAGGTTCGGCAGACAGTAATCCGGAATCTCACACTCTTCTCTCTGTCCAAGTCCGGTGTATCTTCTACCTGCATTCTTGATAACATTGACATAACCTACTAATTTCTCGTTCTCACGGATCGGTTGGAAATGTGGTGCGATCACTTTACCGTATCTTGCGGTCAGATCTTCAACAACCTGACGGAAGCTGGCATCATCCACATCCATCTCAGTAACATAGATCATACGCGGAAGATTATACTTATCACAGAGTTCCCATGCTTTCTCGGTTCCTACCTGCACACCGGCTTTTCCGGAAACAACGATAACAGCTGCATCGGCTGCGCTGACTGCTTCTTCCACTTCTCCGACAAAATCAAAATATCCAGGTGTATCAAGGATATTAATCTTTGCTTTTTCCCATTCAATCGGAATCAGACTTGTGCTAAGTGAGAATTTACGTTTCTGTTCTTCTTTATCAAAATCACTGATCGTATTACCGTTCTCAACAGATCCCATACGATTTGTTGCTCCAGATACATAAGCCATCGCTTCTGCCAGACTGGTCTTTCCGCTTCCCCCATGTCCTAAAAGGACCACGTTTCTAATTTCATCCGTTCTGTAAACCTTCATGCTTGCTGCCTCCTTGCTAAAGTTTCTCATGGATATATTGTACTAAACTTTCTATAAAAACACAACTATTTTATAGAATTTCAACAAAAACTTTCACTTTTACGCTTTAAAGTATTGCTTTATTGACAGATAGCCTGTTTTCCTATATTATGAAAGGTAGACTATCACGAAAGGACGAAAGATTATGAAACGAAAAAAATCGGATTTATCGGACTCGGACTCATTGGGGCTCTATTGCAAAGGACGATCCGGCGATATTATCCGGATTATGAGATTGTCGCTTTCGACAAGAATAGAGAAACTCTGGCACTTGCCACACAAGAATCCATCATCAATGTGGCCTGTACCTCAATCGATGATAATTTCCGAGGCTGCAACTACATCTTCTTATGTGCCCCGGTCGCTTTCAATACTGCATATTTAAAGCAGATGATGCCTTACCTGCATGATGATATGATCCTGACTGACGTCGGAAGTGTCAAGACTCCGATCCATGACGAGATCATCCGGCTGGGACTGGAGGATTACTTTATCGGAGGACACCCGATGGCCGGTTCCGAAAAGAGTGGTTTTGCCAATTCCAAACCAATCCTGATTGAGAACGCTTACTTTGTTCTCACCCCTTCCGCCAAAGTAGCGAAAAAAAAGGTTGATGCATACGCATCCTTCGTAGAATCCTTGCGTGCACTTCCGATCGTACTGGATTATCATGAACACGACATCGTCACCGGCACGATCAGCCACTTGCCACATATCATTGCCGCAAGTCTGGTCAACTTTGTCAGAGACACCGACACCAAGGATGAGTTGATGAAAACCCTCGCCGCCGGCGGCTTTAAGGACATTACGCGAATCGCCTCTTCCTCACCGACCATGTGGGAACATATCTGTGCACAGAATCAGAGTAATATTTCCCAGATCCTTGGAAATTATATCGAAACATTAAATGAAGCGAAAAAACTGGTTGATGCCGGAGACTCCCAGGGAATCTACGATATGTTCGATCATTCCCGGAACTACCGCAATTCCATGCCAAATGGTTCTGCCGGCCCAATCAAGCGTGCATTCGAGATCTACTGTGACATCCCGGATGAAGCCGGTGTGATTGCCACCATTGCGACCATCCTCGCTTCTAATGCACTCAGCATTAAGAACATCGGAATCGTTCATAACCGTGAATTTGAAGAAGGCGTACTCCGCATCGAATTCTATGACAGCATCTCCTGTGAGAAAGCAGTAGCACTTTTGCAGAAGCATCGTTATATTGTTTATGAGCGTTAATAATTAAATGATGATACCAGGGTCAAAAGGTCAGAAAGCCGATGCAAGCTTGCTTGCAAGAGGATTTTTGACACTCACATCATTAAATGCAAGACAGTCCAAAAAATCTTTTCAGAACTTTGTGTAAATTGGTCACAATGCTTGAAAATAGAATTTTACGAATGAGAGGTTACTATATTATGCAAATCCAACCTGTTAAACAGCTTCGCGGGGAAGTATCTGTTCCCGGCGATAAATCCATCTCCCACCGTTCTATTATGTTCGGTGCACTGGCAAAAGGAACTACTGAGATCACACATTTTCTTCACGGTGCCGACTGCCTCTCTACCATCGGCTGCTTTCGTGCCATGGGAATCAATATCGAAGACACACCTGACCGTATCCTGGTTCACGGCAAAGGGCTTCACGGACTTTCCGAACCTTCTTCTTTTTTAGATGTGGGGAACAGCGGAACCACTACAAGACTGATTTCCGGTATTCTTTCCGGTCAGCCGTTTGCCACCACTCTTTCCGGCGATGCTTCTCTGAACTCCCGCCCGATGAAGAGGATCATGGAGCCTCTTGGGATGATGGGCGCTGA
>ENA-OQHF01001473-OQHF01001473.1-human-gut-metagenome-genome-assembly--contig:-NODE-1473-length-12929-cov-3.109124_pt1 | contig 12929 bp, 12 predicted proteins | sample MGYA00242559_ERZ504709 | MGnify/ENA primary metagenome ERZ504709 (study PRJEB26092, sample SAMD00036203) | human gut metagenome | host: Homo sapiens | study: EMG produced TPA metagenomics assembly of... | reverse complement strand
CAGTGAGGACATGGATATGTCCGAAATGCGGAGCAGAACATGACAGGGATATCAATGCCGCGAAAAATATACTGATAGAAGGATTAAGGCAAATAGCATAAAGAAATATATAGGGCAGGGACTGCCCGAATTAACGCCTGTGGAGATAGTAGGTTACGAGGTCGATGAAGCAGGAAGCCCATTGGCTTAAGACAATGGGTAGTTCACCAATGATAAGGTGGAAAAAAGGACAAAACATCGTTACTGCTCAGGCAGTATCTGAGCACTTTGCTGTATCATACATATCAGTTACCATATTTACCAGATTAAGGTTGACGCTCTATCGTGAATTAAATATAATAAACTTGATTTACTGTGCCTTTTTAGGGGAATACCGAAGGCATCTGGAGGAAAAATGAGAAGAAACCTTAATATAAAACAGAGAAAATGGCGGAGCTTTATCTTTGCAACGATTTTTGGTGTGACAGCAGCGACTGCGGTCATTACGGTAAAACCGTTGGAAAGTTATGCGTATACGGAGACGGCGGGTGTTTTGAATGATGGACCGGTACAGATGCGAAAGACTCCGGTAGATGGGGACAAGATCACATCTTTAGCTGCGGGTACAGCAGTCCGTGTGATAGATGAAGTGGATGGCTCCGATGGAATGAAATGGTACAAGGTACAGATTTCCTATAATGGAATGGCATCCACCGGATATATCCGGTCAGATTTTATCACGCTTTCAACAGAAGATACCTCTTCCGGAAGTACGATCACAGATAATTCAGCACAGGGTGCAGCCGGAGTTGTCACCAACACGAACGGCAATGTCTATGTGAGGACAGGTGCGAGCACGGCATATTCTCCGGTCACGACGGTAAAAAGAGATCAGACAGTCAATGTACTCGGACAGACAACCACAAATGGAACTGTTTGGTACAATGTGACATTTAATAAGAATGGTGTGGATTATGCAGGTTGGATCTGCGGAACCTATCTGGCAGTAACCGGACAGACTTCTGCGGATGGATCGCAGGGAGACACCACAACGGTGACGGATGAAGAATATGTTGCATCGTTAAAATCAGCAGGATTTCCGGACAGCTATTGTAACTCACTTCTGGCATTGCACCAGAAGTATCCAGACTGGCAGTTCGTTCCGGTACAGACAGGACTAGACTGGAATACCGTCATTGCAAATGAGAGTGTTGTCGGAAGGAATCTGGTGCAGAGTTCTTCCAATGATGCGAGAAAGTCAACGGAGATGGGGGCTTATGACTGGGCGACCAACAAATGGTATGGTTATGACGGAGCAGGCTGGGTAAGTGCCTCCTCCAATTACATAGCATATTGCATGGATCCGAGAAATTACCTGAATGACACGTATATTTTTCAGTTTGAAACGTTAGAATATGCGCCATATCAGAACGTGACAGGAGTTGGAAATATTCTGTCAGGCAGTTTCATGAGTGGAAACTATAGCGATACAGACGGAGCATCGCGAAGCTATGCAGATACTTTCATGGAAGTGGGACAGAACTTGAGTGTCAGTCCTTATCATCTGGCTGCAAGATGTAAGCAGGAGCAGGGAAATAAGGGGACAAGTCCTTTGATCTCTGGCAATTACTCTGGCTATAATGGATATTACAATTACTTTAATATCGGAGCATATACGACATCGTCTGCGTCTGCGACGGTCAACGGATTGATTTATGCGAAAAATAACGACTGGAATTCTATTTATAAATCAATTAATGGTGGAGCTGGTATCGTTGGAAATAATTATGTGAAAAAAGGGCAGAACACCTTATATTTCCAGAAATTTAATGTGGTGAATATGAACAGCATATACTCACATCAGTACATGACAAATGTGCAGGCGGCAATGTCAGAAGGAAAAACAATGAGTACGGCTTATGCGGATAAATCACAGGGATTTATATTCCGTATTCCGGTGTATAGCAATATGCCGGAGTCAGCAGTGACGTTTTCAGACAGTGGTAATCCGAATAACTGGCTCTCTTCTCTCAGCGTAAGCGGATATGGACTGACACCGTCTTTCCAGGGAGCAGTAACCGATTATTCCGTGATCGTTGGAACCGAGGTAAGCTCGATCAATGTAGGTGCTTCGGCAGTTGCACCGAAAGCGGGAGTTTCCGGAGCGGGAACTTATGCATTGAATTATGGAAATAATGCGATCAACGTAACTTGTGTGTCACAGAGCGGTTCGGCAAAAACCTACACGATCAATGTGGTAAGACAGCAGCCGGCAGCAGACAATACCCAGACACCGGAAAGTGGTGGAACAACGGTTGCGGACGGCGTATCCGTTTCTACCTCCTATAAACTGGGAGATACCGTGATCACAGGTATTACACCGGGAACAGGCGCTTCTTCTGTACTTGCCAATATCTCAGCGGGAAGCGGCACGGTCAAAGTGCTGAAAGCAGATGGCACAGAAAATACCGGTGCAGTCGGAACAGGTAATAAAATTGCAGTATATGCAAATGGAACACTGGTGAAGCAGTATGACGTTGTCATTTACGGTGACATCAATGGAGATGGAAAAATCTCTGTGGTCGATCTGGTCATGATGCAGAAACAGATTCTTGGAACATCACAGCTTTCCGGTGCGTATGCAGCGGCTGCGGATATAAGCAGAGATGGAAAAGTTTCCGTAAAAGACCTTGTGCTTTTGCAGAAACATATTATAAATGCAGCACAGATTGAACAGTAATAGGGCTGTGTGGATAGAAAGAGTTATTTTAGTGAGAAAATACAATTTTCACACATAAGAATGGAGAGTAAAATGAAAAAGAAATTAGGTGTGATCATTACACTGTTAAACATTATGCATCTGCCTTATGACACCGCAGATGCATGCCAAAGGCGGCTTCCGGAAAAAACAACGATCGCTGTGTCTGCCGGTTCCCTGAAATATCGGACAGACTGTGACGGTAACGGCAAAAGCATTAAAGTGCATCTGGGGACAGTGCATATGCCAAATATGGTTTTGACCTATGATGCCGGCATTCTGGAGTTTGTGAGCTGTAATGCAACTTATGGCGGTGGCGGCGGAAGTATTTCGGTAGCGAGTGACAGCTTCAGTGTGACATTAAAAGCAATCAGTGCGGGAAAAGCTTCTATTTCGCTTTCTGCTACGGATGGTGTTATTTACGGTACCGAAGAAGAATTGGATTCCATGGCAGGCAGCAGCACTTCTGTAACGGTCAAAAACGAAGCAGCAGGCAGCAATACAGGAAATAACAGCAGTGCCGGTAACAACGGAAGCTCCGGCAGCAATGGAAATGCGGGAAATGGAAGCAGTTCTGGAACAGGAAGTAACAACAATACTGGAAGCAATACGAATACGGCCGCTTTATCCGCAGATAATTCCTTAAAGGCACTGACGATTTCACCGGGAACATTGTCTCCGGCTTTTAAGGGAAGCACCACAAAGTACACGGCAACGGTTGATAATTCCGTGACAAGTATTGCAGTGAGTGCAACACCGGTCAATGAAAAGGCAAACGATTGAGTCTGTGACTGGAAATACGAATCTTACAGTTGGGGCAAACGTTGTTAAGATAGTCGTAAAAGCAGAAAATGGCACAACAGCTACTTATAAAATCACTGTGACAAGACAGGCTGCAGGAACCACCGGAAGTGAGACGACAACTACAGGCGGTGAAAACGGAGACGACGGAAATGGTGACAGCGAGACTCCAGAAGACACCGAGGAAGTGGATGCAACGGAAACTCCGGTGCCGGCGGCAGACGTTGTGATCAATAACACAACCTACCATATCGCAGACAATTTTACAGAGGAACAGATTCCGGCTGATTTTACAGAAGCAACGGTTAATTTCCGGGGAGCGGAATGCAGAGGTCTGACATTCAACAAGGGAACGATCTCTCTGATCTATCTGGAAACAGACAATGTGGACGCAACGACCGGCAGATTTTTTATTTATGATGAGACCAGGGATGTTGTCTATGATTTTATGAAGTTTACAGCAGGGGAGAGCAGTTATGCTATCCCACTTCTGGCGCCGCTTGATTCGGTACTGCCGGAGAGTTATGTGCAGGTGTCCCTGCAAATGCCGGAAAATACTGTGATGACCGCTTACCAGCTTCCGGCAGAGGATGGAGAGGAAGCGTCTGATTTCTATATCTTTTATGGGGTAAATCAGGATGGAACCGAAGGCTGGTATCAGTATGATGCAGCAGAAGGCACTTACCAGCGTGTGAACGGAAATATTACAGAGACAGCGGATTCTTCTTCGGATGATCTTGCAGCATTGCAGAGCGAGTATGATGAACTCTCAAAGAAATATAAAGATGCAAAATCCTTTTCCAGAAACATGATCGCTGTGCTTATTTTTGTATTGGCGATTGCAGCTGTGGTCATACTGAATATCGTTCTCTTTGGCAGAAAGAAAAAAGGAAAAGACGAACTCTTAGAGGACGACGATTCTGAGAACGAAGAGTCAGAGTACGAGAGCGATGAGGAAGATGAATTTGTCGAAAAATCCCCTGAAGCTCCAATGAAAAACGCAGAGAACACAAAAAAAGCATCAAAAGCAGGGCAGACAGCGAGAACAAATAAAGCCGGGAAACCGAAAAAAGCAGAAGAAACAGAAGAAGCACAAGAGTTCGAAGAGGATGAGGACGATTATTTCGATGACGAGGAAGAGTACATCGAGGAAGAACATCCAATCAACAGGGCTTACCGCGAATGGAATGATTATGAGGATGAAATTCCATTCCAGTCTAAGAAACCAGTGACAGAAGAAACATCTGAGAAAGAATCATCCACAGAAAATGTGAAAATGGATGAACAACTAAAAAAATGAAACTTCTATAAAAAAATGAAAAAGGATTGGAAGTTTTCGACTTAAATGATTTATAATATAAAATAGAATGTAGATAATTGCGAAACTCATTCATAACGTAAATTAAACTGTGAAAAATCAACAAAAGCTTGAGAAAACACTGGGGAACCGCCGGTACTTAGAAGGCAGGTGCGACATCAGTCGTGCCTGGCTTCTTAGTACCGTTGCGAGTGACACGTAGCGGAAGCGTGTTTTCGAAAATTTTGTTGATTTTGAACAATTTGAGATAGATTAAGGAGAGTTTGCAATCACCTAATAAATAACATGAGGAGACAACATGCAATTACCATACACTGTAAAAGCCAAAAAAGCGATTGATATCGCCGGCAAAATGTCAAAATCATTACATCATAATTATATCGGAACCGAGCACTTACTGATTGGGCCTATTGAAGGAAAAATTCAGGAGTAGCGGCAAAAATTCTGAATGAGAATGGTGTAGAGTTAGATAAAATTGTAGATCTGATCAAAGAATTGATCGCTCCGGCAGAGGGAACAGCAGTAGCAGAATCAGATGGTTATTCACCGAGAGCAGCAAAAGTTCTTGAGAATGCAGAGAAGGAGGCAGTCAGATTTCATGCAGATGCCATTGGAACAGAACATATTCTGATTGCCATGATCAAAGAGACAGACTGTGTTGCATCCAGATTACTGACAACGCTGTCCGTCAATATGCAGAAAGTCTTTGTGGACACTCTCATTGCGATGGGGGAAGATGCAAATCTTTACCGCGAAGAATTTCAGAATGGCCGTCCGGGAAAAAAGAAAAATAATGAGGGAACCCCGACGCTGGATCAGTATTCCAGAGATCTGACACAGCTTGCAACGGAAGGAGCACTGGATCCGGTGGTTGGACGTGAGGAAGAAATCCAGAGAGTGATTCAGATTCTAAGCAGAAGAACGAAGAACAATCCATGTCTGATCGGAGAACCGGGAGTTGGTAAAACGGCTATCGTGGAGGGATCGCGAAGAGCGTATCGTATCCGGCCTTGTACCGGACTCTGTTCAGGGAAAAAGAGTGGTATCTTTAGACCTATCCGGTAATTGTGGCTGGTTCAAAATACCGTGGAGAATTTGAAGAGCGTATCAAAAAGCGATTCAGGAAGTGACAAAAGCAGGAAATGTTTTGCTGTTTATCGATGAGCTTCACACAATCATCGGTGCCGGTGGCGCAGAGGGCGCGATTGATGCCTCTAATATTTTAAAACCTGCACTTGCCCGTGGTGAGATTCAGATCATGGGAGCAACGACAATCACAGAATACCGCAAATATGTAGAAAAAGATGCTGCACTAGAGCGAAGATTCCAGCCTGTGACGGTGGAGGAACCGGGCGAGGAACAGACAGTTGCAATTTTGAAAGGGCTTCGCGGTAAATACGAAGCACATCATCATGTAAAGATCACGGATGAGGCAGTCGAGGCGGCAGTCCGCCTGTCAGCGCGCTATATCAATGACCGTTTTTTGCCGGATAAGGCAATTGATCTGATGGATGAAGCAGCAGCAAGAGTGCGGTTTGGCGTGTTTAACCATACAGAGAAACTTGCGGAATTGAGAAATCAGATCACAGAAAAAGAATTACAGTTAGAGGATGCTCTGAGCAATTCCGATATTGCGCTTGCAAAACAGTGCAAGGAAGAAAAAGAAGCATTGGAAGCAGAGCTTGAGAAGCAGACAAAAAAAGCGCAGCGTGAGATCCGCAGAAAGAATCTGTCTGTCACAGAGGATGATGTGGCAGATGTTGTTTCCGGCTGGACAAAAATTCCGGTGAAGAAACTGGCAGAAGGCGAGGCAGCCCGCCTGAAAAAATTAGAGGCAACGCTGCACAAACGTGTCGTTGGTCAGGAAGAAGCTGTGACGGCTGTGGCAAAAGCGGTGAGACGTGGACGTGTCGGTTTAAAAAGATCCGAGAAGACCAATCGGTTCGTTCCTGTTCTTAGGACCTACAGGTGTAGGTAAAACGGAGATTTCCAAGGCGCTGGCGGAGGCTGTTTTCGGCAATGAACAGGCGATGATACGTGTTGATATGTCGGAGTACATGGAGAAACACAGTGTTTCTAAAATGATCGGTTCCCCGCCGGGATATGTCGGACATGAGGACGGCGGTCAGCTCAGCGAGAAAGTGCGCAGGAATCCGTATTCCGTGATTTTGTTTGACGAGATTGAAAAAGCGCATCCGGATGTATTTAATATTTTACTCCAGGTGTTAGACGATGGACATATCACGGATTCCCAGGGACGCAAGGTGGACTTTAAAAATACGATCATTATCATGACATCAAATGCAGGAGCACAGTCCATTGTGGAACCGAAAAAACTTGGTTTTGCATCTTCTGATGATGAAAAGCAGAATTACGAGCGCATGAAAAACAGTGTGATGGAGGAAGTGCGCAGGATTTTCAAACCGGAGTTCTTAAACCGTATTGATGAGACCATCGTATTCCGTTCACTGAACAAAAATGATATGAAACAGATCGTCACATTAATGTTGAAGGATCTGACAGACCGTTGTAAGAGCCAGATGGATATCACACTTCATGTGCGTGACAGCGTGAAAAATTATATTGTGGAAAAAGCATACGAACCGAAATATGGAGCAAGACCACTCCGCCGCAAAATCCAGAATGAGATCGAGGATCAGCTTGCAGAAGAAATCTTAGACGGCAAGGTGAAAAAGGGTGATGAAGTGATCGTCACTACGAAAAAGAATGCAGTTGTTTTTGAAGTAAAGGAACAGTAACACAAAAATAAAAAAATCCTTAAAAATGATGAAAATGCTGGCAATCGAAATGTAGTTGAGCTATAATGATTTTACAAAATTTTTACGGTGCAGCAGGCAGAGAAGGACTGTACCACAGGAGGAAAAGATGAGCGCTATTAGTGAATTAATTCGTTCAGAAGCAGATGGAACGATCAGTTTTGGAGATTACACTCTGGATGCAAAGGCAAAGCTTGATAACTTCGGGCATCAGGGAGATCTTTATAAGGTAAAAACTTACAAAGACATCACAAAGCTGGAGCGTAATGGTATGTTTGTTTATGAATCCGTACCGGGAACAGCGGCATATCATTTGAATGCAACGGACACAGGAATTTCTTTTTCCGTGGAAGGACTGGAAGATGCTCAGATCACACTGGAGTTAGAAGAAGAGACTGAGTATGAAATTACAGTGGACGGAGCAAGCGCAGGTAAGATGAAAACAAATCTCGGTGGCAAGTTAACCGTCAGTGTGGAACTTGGAGAGAAACCGGTAGAAGTTCAGATTCAGAAATGCTAAGAAATGATAAGGGGTTGTCAGAAACGGCAACTCCTTTTGCTGTCAATAAAGGAAGGTTTTATGGCAAAAGGAAAAACAAGTATTTTTTTCTGCCAGTCCTGCGGATACGAATCGTCCAAATGGATGGGGCAGTGTCCGGGATGTAAGGAATGGAATACATTTGTAGAAGAAGTGGTGGACAAAAAGAGTGCGGGCACACTGGCAAAGCAGAAAGCGACAGCGTCAGAGGCAAAGGTACTGCCACTGTCCCAGATCGAGATGACCTATGACAAACGTGTGTCAACCGATATGAAAGAATTAGACCGTGTACTTGGCGGAGGTATTGTGCAGGGTTCCATGGTGTTAGTGGGAGGCGATCCCGGAATCGGAAAATCCACATTGCTGCTTCAGGTGTGCAGGAATCTGTCGGAGCATAACATAAAAGTGCTCTATATTTCCGGGGAGGAATCTTTGCAGCAGATCAAGATCCGTGCAGAGCGTATCGGAAATTTCGGGGACAGTCTGAAACTGCTGTGTGAGACAAATCTTGACACCATAAAGGCAGTCATTGACCGGGAAAAACCGCAGATCGTTGTAATCGATTCCATCCAGACGATGTTTAACGAAGAGGTTTCCTCGGCACCGGGCAGTGTATCACAGGTGCGCGAGTCCACAGGTGTTTTGATGCAGATCGCAAAGGGAATGGGAATCTCCATTTTCATTGTGGGACATGTGACGAAAGAGGGAGTGGTGGCAGGACCGAGGGTGTTAGAACACATGGTAGACACCGTGCTTTATTTTGAGGGAGACAGGCATGCGGCTTACCGTATTTTAAGAGGTGTAAAAAACCGTTTTGGCTCCACAAATGAGATCGGTGTATTTGAGATGCGGCAGGACGGACTTGTGGAAGTGGAAAATCCGTCTGAATACATGTTGAGCGGCAAGCCGGAGGGAGCGTCCGGCTCTGTTGTGGCATGTTCCATGGAAGGGACTAGACCAATCCTTTTGGAGGTGCAGGCACTTGTATGTCACAGTAATTTTGGTATTCCGCGAAGAACAGCGGCAGGAACGGATTTTAACCGTGTCAATCTTCTGATGGCGGTTCTGGAAAAAAGACTGGGCTTAAAGCTGGGTGACTGTGATGCCTATGTGAATATCGCAGGAGGAATCAAAATGAATGAGCCGGCAATCGACCTTGGCATTGTTCTTGCATTGATCTCAAGTTACAAGGACAAACCGATCGATGAGAAAACCATCTGTTTTGGCGAGGTCGGATTAAGCGGTGAGGTCCGCGCGGTAAATATGGCAGAACAGCGGGTGCAGGAGGCAAAAAAACTTGGCTTTGAGGTCTGTATTCTACCGGAAGTCTGCAGAAAATCCATGACAGAAGTAAAAGGTATCAAGCTGGTCGGTGTGAGCAATCTTTTAGATGCCATGAATTATCTGAAATAAAAAAATTGTATGAATTTTATAAAAAATAAAGGAAATTGAAAAATCCTGCCGAATAATAAAAATATGGAGATTTTATTGAAACGATTTTTTATATGGTGCTTCGGGAGAGACTGTCAGATATCAGAGAGGTGATACATATGACAATACGGGAAGAACTTGAAAAAATGGAGCGGGAAACATTAAGTCCTTATGCAACGCTCAGTGTGAACACGAAAGGCAGGGAACGCGAGGAAGAACAGTGCGATGTCCGGCCTGTTTTTCAGCGAGACAGGGACAGAATCCTGCATTGTAAGGCATTCCGGCGGTTGAAGAATAAGACACAGGTTTTTCTGACACCGAAGGGAGATCACTATAGGACAAGACTTTCCCATACCTTAGAGGTATCACAGAATGCGAGAACAATTGCAAAAGCACTGCGTCTGAATGAAGATCTGGTGGAAGCAATTGCACTGGGACACGATATGGGGCATACGCCGTTTGGCCATGCCGGAGAGTATGTGTTAAACGAAATCTGTGAAGACGGATTCCGGCACAACGAGCAGAGTGTCCGTATCGTGGAAAAACTTGAGAAAAACGGCATGGGCTTAAACCTGACATGGGAAGTGCGGGATGGCATTTTAAATCATCAGTCTAAGTCAATGCCCCATACTTTAGAGGGAAAAGTTGTCCGCTTATCAGATAAAATCGCCTATGTTTACCATGACGTGGATGATGCGATCCGTGCAGAGATCCTGACGGAGGATGATATTCCGTCAGAGATCCGGAAAACATTAGGTTTTACCACAAAACAGCGCTTAAATACACTCATACATAACGTGATCATGAACAGCATGGATCAGGATGACATCCGGATGTCAGCAGATATTCAGGAAGCCATGTTTGAGCTGCGCCATTTTATGTTCGATCATGTATACACAAATCCAATTGCCAAGGGTGAGGAAGTGAAGGCTAAGGCAATGATCCGGCAGCTCTTTGGATTCTACAAAGACCACATTGAGTTTCTGCCGGAAAAATACCTCGCCATGCTTGATGAAGGGGAAAAGACGGAGCGCGTGATCTGCGATTACATTGCGGGTATGACCGACCAGTACGCCATCACCAAATTCAGCGAATACTTCCTGCCGCAGGCCTGGCAGGTGGATGGATACTAAGCCAATATAGCCTGCGGCGTGGGAAGGTTGATGGGTATTATAGACAATTGCGAAACTCATAACGACCTAAATTGAATTGTGAGAAATTGACAAAAGACATGAAAGACATTGGGGAGCCGCCGGCACTTAGAAGGCAGATACAACGGTAAGTTGTGTCTGGCTTCTTAGTACCGTTGCGAGCGACACATAGCGAAAGCGTGTCTTGAATGTTTTTGTTAATTTTGAACAATTTAAAGAAGACTATGAGGAGTTTCGCAATTGGCTAATAGATATTAAAACGAAAGGAGGACACGCAGTATGCCGTATTTTTCGGATGATATAATTGAAGAAGTGCGTTCCAGAAATGATATCGTGGATGTGATCGGACAGTATGTGCATCTGACGAAAAAGGGAAGCACCTATTTTGGACTGTGTCCTTTTCATAATGAGAAAACAGGATCGTTTTCTGTTTCTCCGAATAAACAAATGTACTACTGCTTCGGCTGTGGAGCCGGAGGGAATGTTTTCACGTTTATGATGCAGTATGAAAACTTTACCTTCGGGGAGGCAATGGAAGCCTTGGCGGACCAGGCGGGTGTTGCCCTGCCAAAGCAGGAATATTCTGCCGCACAGAAGAGAGAGGCAGATAAAAAACAGCGGCTGTTGGAGATCAACAAAGAGGCAGCCAGATATTTTTATACATTATTGCGGAATGACCGTGGAAAACATGCACTCGCTTATTTCCAGAAAAGAGAATTGTCTGAGGAGACCATGAAAAAGTTTGGTCTGGGATATTCGGATCAGTACAGTGATGACTTATACCGGTATCTCCGTTCCAAAGGGTATGAGGATGAGATCTTAAAAGAGTCGGGGCTTGTGACGATCGATGAGAGACGCGGCGGCTATGACAAATTCTGGAACCGTGCCATGTTTCCGATTATGGATGTCCACAACAAAGTCATTGGTTTCGGTGGCAGGGTGATGGGCGATGGAGAGCCGAAGTATTTAAACTCACCGGAAACACCGATTTTTGATAAGAGCCGGAATCTGTATGGACTTAATTTTGCAAGGATAACAAAGAAACCACAGTTTTTACTGTGTGAGGGATATATGGATGTGATCGCACTGCATCAGGCAGGATTTGACAATGCGGTGGCATCGCTTGGAACTGCGCTGACGGCAGGGCATGCGAACCTGCTGAAAAGGTACACCAAGGAAGTGTATTTAACCTATGACAGTGACGGCGCAGGGGTGAAAGCAGCGCTCCGGGCAATTCCGATCTTAAAGGAAGTAGGGATTACGACAAAAGTGATTAACATGCGCCCACACAAGGATCCCGATGAATTTATCAAGGCTCTGGGCGCAGAGGCGTATCAGGATCGTATTGATCATGCGGAGAACAGCTTTATGTTTGAGATACGCATTTTAGAACAGCAGTATGACATGAAAGATCCGGAGAGCAAGTCAGCCTTTTATCATGAAGTGGCAAAGAAACTCTGCTCCTTCACGGAAAAAATCGAGCGTGATATTTACGTTCAGGCAGTCGCGGAAAAATATATGCTGCCAACGCAGGATTTACAGCGGCTTGTCGGTAAATACGGAATGCAGATGGAAGGCATCCGAAAACAACCAACCCAGTTAAAAACCGGTATCAATGAGAAAAACGCCTCCGCCAGAGGAATCAAAAAAGAAGATGGGATGAAGCAATCCCAGAAACTTCTTTTGACATGGCTCATAGAGAATACCGGATTATATCATAAGATAAAAAAATATATCGCACCGCAGGATTTTACGGAGGAGATATATCATAAGGTAGCTGAATTATTATTCCGGCAGTTTGAGGAGAGCGGAGAAGCAAACCCGGCGAAGATCGTCAGCATGTTTCCGGATGAGGAGGCACAGAAAGAGATTGCGGCGCTTTTCAATGCAAGGATCCATGAGGTCGAGTCAAAAGAAGACCGGGAGAAGGCATTGAAAGAGACCATTATCCGCATCAAACAAAACAGTATCAAGTATCGGTCCGAGCATTTGGCACCGACAGAATATGGCTGGTCATGATGCAAGCTTGTAACAGATAAACGTGACCTGGAAAGAAATTGGAGAAATTGCATATTTCCATTGAATTAGGGACAAAATAGTAGAAAACTTGAAGAGGATGAAACAAAATGGCAAAAAGACAGAAAACGAGGTAAAGGAAACCAAAAAAGAAGCAGCA
>ENA-OQHF01001472-OQHF01001472.1-human-gut-metagenome-genome-assembly--contig:-NODE-1472-length-12930-cov-4.387565_pt1 | contig 12930 bp, 12 predicted proteins | sample MGYA00242559_ERZ504709 | MGnify/ENA primary metagenome ERZ504709 (study PRJEB26092, sample SAMD00036203) | human gut metagenome | host: Homo sapiens | study: EMG produced TPA metagenomics assembly of... | reverse complement strand
CAGCAGCAAGATGATTTCATCAGTTTGTTCTGCAGACAATGCAAAGAAAGTATTTGAGTCTTATTATTTTGATACAAATGTAGAATAAAAAGATTTTTGTTCATAGTAAATGCATGTGTTACTATAGAAGCAGAGGCTGCCAGAAATGAAAGTTTCGGACAGCCTCCTTTTACCCAAAAGAGTGTGAAAATTAATGGAGAAATGCTAGAGAATCTTAAAAAATCTGGATTGGAGTCCACTCTTTATCTCAATCAAGCAGGAATCGTGGCTACGATTTTTCTTTTTCCTTGGAATCTATGCGGCACGTAAGGTTGTGAAGACAACTCCGGGGAAAAAGGCAATCATAGATGGAATATTGACCTTGCCAATGGTTCTTCCTCCGACAGTGGCAGGCTTCTTTCTGCTACTGATCTTTAGCAGGAGAAGACCGTTTGGAATCTTTTTGTTTGAACAGTTTGGAATCAAAGTTGTACAGACCTGGCTTGGCTGTATCATTGCTGCGACAGTGATCTCATTTCCGTTGATGTACAGAAATGCCCGTGCTGCAATGGAACAGATTGATGTGAATCTGATTTACGCAGGAAGAACACTTGGTATGTCAGATACAGAAATCTTCTGGAAGGTGGTGATCCCGACAGCCGGTCCGGGAATCGCATCCGGAACAATTCTTACATTTGCCAGAGCACTCGGAGAATATGGAGCGACATCTATGCTTGCTGGAAATATTCCGGGAAAGACAGGAACAATCTCGCAGAAGATTGCAATGGTCATTCAGGACGGAGACTATATGACAGCGGGCGTGTGGGTTGCGATTGTCATGGTGATCGCATTCCTGGTGATCTTCCTGATGAATCTGATCTCGGGCAAGAAAATGAAGAATGTCAAGAGGTGGTAAGAGATGGCGATAGAAGTAAAGATTCAGAGAAAACGGAATACATTTGAGCTGAACATAGATTTTAAAAGTGATTCTAAACGAATCGGAATCCTCGGCGCATCCGGATGTGGAAAGAGCATGACACTAAAGAGTATTGCAGGAATCGAGCCGCCGGAGAGCGGATTGATCAAAATTGAAGGAAAGACAGTTTACGACAGCGAAAATAAAGTGAATTTAAAACCGCAGAAGCGTAACATTGGCTATCTGTTTCAGAATTATGCACTTTTCCCTACAATGACGGTGGAAAAGAATATCGCCGCCGGATTAAAAGGGAAAAAGCAGCAGAATGCAAAGCGTGTGCGTGAGATGATTGAGAAATTTCAGCTGACAGGACTGGAAAAACGATTCCCGGCAGAGCTTTCCGGAGGCCAGCAGCAGAGGGTAGCCCTTGCGAGAATCATGGCTTACAAACCGGATGTGATTCTCTTGGATGAACCATTTTCAGCACTTGATATGTATCTGAAGGACCGTCTACAGCAGGAATTACTGGAGCTTCTCGAAGATTATGAGGGTACTGTGATCATGGTGTCTCACAGCAGAGATGAAGTGTACCGGTTCAGTGAAGAACTGCTGATCATCGACCAGGGGCAGATTGTGGCAGCAGGGAAGACGAAAGAATTGTTCCAGAATCCGCAGAGAAAAGAAGCGGCACGGCTGACCGGATGCAAGAATTTCACAAGAGCAGTTTATGTAGATGAACATACAGCAGAGCTGACAGACTGGGGAATTACGTTGCATACAGAGCAAAGAAATATCCCGGAAAATACCAACTATATCGGTTATCGTGCGCATGATTTTGTTCCGGTCTGGGGAGAAGGTGGAAAGAATCAGATTCCATTTCTATTAGAGAGTAAGGCAGCACTCCCTTTCGAAGATAATTATTATCTGAAACCTGCAAATGAAGAGGCAGATCCGCCTGTGATCTCCTGGTTTGTGCAGAGAGAAAATCAGGAGAAGATCCTGGAAAAAGGACTGCCGGATGCGCTGGAGCTGGTGGAGGAAGAAGTGCTGTTCCTGGAATAGCATCTTCCCATATAGATGATTTTTGAGTGAAGCGTTACGGTTTGAAAGAAATGTAAAAACTCCTTTTCAGGATATTTACATCAGGGAAAAACTAGTATATAATAAGCACGTTTTTCGAAAAAAGGAGGACATCATGAAATCAGTACAGAATGATATGACTGTTGGAAGTCCAATGAAGATGATCTTAAGTTTTACATTTCCCATCTTTCTGGGAAATGTTTTCCAGCAGTTTTATAATATGGCAGATGCTGTGATCGTAGGTAAGTTCGTTGGAACGAAAGCGCTTGCAGCAGTTGGAAGCACAGGAACAATCATGTTTCTGATCTATGGATTTGTAGTTGGAATGACAGCCGGATTTACTGTTCTCACAGCGCAGAAGTTTGGCGCAGGAGACATGCAGGGGATGCGGCGCACCGTTGCAGGGGCAGGAATCCTCTCATTCTTGATCGGACTGTTTCTTACGGTTACCTTTATGTTATTTATGAAACCACTTTTGCATCTGATGCACACGCCGTCTGATATCTTTGCAGATGCATATAAGTATATTATGATCGTCAGCGGAGGAATCCTGGCGCAGATGCTTTATAACTTGTTATCCAGTATTTTAAGAGCACTTGGAAACAGTAAGATTCCATTGTACTTTCTGATCATCAGTGCGTTGCTGAATATCGTGTTGGATCTGGTTTTAATCATTGTATTTCAGATGGGCGCACCGGGTGCGGCAATCGCGACGGTAGTAGCACAGGGTATATCAGGTGTACTCTGTCTTATTTATATTATGTGGAAGATTCCGCTTCTTCATCTGAAAAAGGAAGACTGGCATGTTGGCGGGCAGATTTGCGCAATCCAGTTAAAGATCGGACTTCCGATGGCATTGCAATATTCTATCACGGCAATTGGAACTATGATGGTTCAGTCTGCCCTGAATATTTTGGGATCTACGCTTGTGGCGGCATTTACTGCGGCAAGTAAGATTGAGCAGGTTGTGACACAGGCATATGTAGCGATGGGAACAACAATGGCAACTTACGGAGCACAGAATATCGGAGCCGGAAATGTACCAAGAATCCGTCAAGGTTTCAAGGCGTGTACAATTCTTGGTATCGGTTACTCTCTTGTAGCAGCAACATTTATCATGACAGTAGGAAAATACATGACCTATCTGTTTGTCTCAGAGGATGTGGATATCATCATGAGTTCTGTGGATATCTATCTGAAATGTATCGGATTTTTCTTCATTCCGCTTGCAATTGTGAATATCTACAGAAATGGAATTCAGGGACTCGGTTACGGACTGCTGCCGATGATGGCCGGTGTTGCTGAACTGATCGGAAGAGGTGTTGTAGCATTGATCGCAGCGAAGGAAAGAAGTTACCTTGGAGTATGTCTGGCAAGCCCGGCAGCATGGGTGCTGGCAGGAGGTCTCCTGATCGCGATGTATTATTATATTATGAATGTTCATATGAAGAAGATGTTTGGGGATTATAATCAGAAGGTCTGATTATTCACAATGTGCATTGCATCGCGGCTCGCATTCAACCATTTGGATTTCTCAGTTTCAAAGCGTTCGAAAAGCCAGGCAATGGCTTCATCCATCCCCTCATCGGAGAGAGGAAATGTCTTTTGTTCTTTCTCTTCTTCCGGTGTATCTTCGAAGCACCACGGTTCTGGATAAATGAATACCGTGAAGGTTGTGCTGCTTTTTCCGTCATCTCCGCGAAAGAAATAGCGCATTCCGTGATGTGTACCTGAAAATGGTTCTTTCTTAAGTCCCCCGTAAGGAATCAGTTTTTTATCAATCATAGTAATACAATGTCCTTTCGAAAAAAGTAATTTGTTTTGCTATTGCGTTTTTGAAAAAAGGAAGCCAGAAGTCTAGCTTCCTTTTTATTATAGTGGAATGCGTTTTCTTCTGCAAGAAATGATTTATTCCATAGCTTTTTTGGCAAATTCAGTTGTGACAAGTTTTTCATAAGGAGCGCGTGAATCCAGTTCTCCGGCACTTTCCAGAATATCCTGAAGCAGTTCAAAACTCTCTTTTTCAAATATAAGATCTGCTTTCCAGGTGTCTTGTGCATAATAACGGTTTACAATCGCTGTGATGGTTTTAAGGTCTGTTTCAGGAAATTGTGGGGCAATCACAGAAGCAATCTCTTCCGGGGTGTGAGCTTGAACAAAATCCATTCCCTTTTGCAAAGCGTTTGTAAATGCCTGAATCACGTCCGGGTGTTTGTCGAGATAGCTTTTCTTCGCACTGTAGGCAGTGTAAGGAACATAGCCGCTGTCAGTACCAAGTGAAGCAACAACATATCCTTTTCCTTCCGTTTCCAAAGCGGTTGCACTTGGTTCGAATTCAACAGTAAAATCTCCGCTTCCCTCTGAAAATGCGGCAGCAGTGGAACCAAAATCAATTCCCTGGTTGATGTTGAGGTCTGTTTTTGGATCAATTCCATTTTGCTTTAAAATATATTCAAATACCATTTCCGGCATACCACCTGTCGCCATTACTATAATGTAAATATTTGTCCGATAATTGTTCAGAAGTCATTTGAACCGGTAAATCCGGCAGGTATTGATGCATCAATACCGCAAGTTCTTCTTTTGTTTTCACAATATTGTAAGGTTTCAGCGGATTATCCGTATCTTCCAAAATTCCCCATTCTTTCATCAGATTGATATAAGGTAAGATACTTTGTTTCGTTTTCTTAAATCCCAATGCTGTGATATGTTCTGACAAGTATTTTGCAGATGTATATCCACGTTCATCTTCTATAATCAGCTTCATTACAAGAGCGATTACAGTATTTTCCCGGCGATTCATCTCATCAGCAGGACTGTAATTGATTAAATCAGACAAACCATATTTTAAAGTAATTTCTGGCATTCCCTCTTTATCTACGTCAATTCTCTCAATCAACAGTTCAATATCTCTTCGGTCAAGAGTTCCACCTGCAATGATTTTATCAACTACATCCAATGCGTTTCTCAATTTGTCCTTTACATTCGGTGTTTCTATAGTAGTTTCGTTCAGTTCTTTTTCCTGCATCTCCAAACCATGAATCTGCGCCAGTAAATCCTTTTGCATAGAATCATAGGTTTCATAGATCAAATCCTCATTTTCAGATGCTATGGATAAATCTTTTATTTTTTGTGTTAAAAGTACCTTTAGTTGATTTTTTCGGTTTTGAATTTCTTCCTGAATGTCCTGTCGTTTTTCTGCCAGCGTTTTCTTTTCTGCCTCAAAGTCCCTCATATCATATGTGGAAATCACTTCACAAAGCGCTTTTCTGCACAGTTTAATATAATTCAGCACATCTTCCATCAAATCATTTTCCTCAATCAGATGCGCTTTCTCACAATACCGCCTACCTTTTGTATTATAGGTAGTACAAATATAATATTTTCTTTCTCTGCTGGATGTTTGACGCTTAATCGGTGTCAAACGACTTCCACAATCTTTACAAAACAAACAGCTTCCAAAAGGATTGGGAATTTCTGAACCAATCCATTCCCCCCTACTTCCACGATAATTCGTGCGATTACGCTTTTCCTTTAATTCCTGTACAAGAGAAAAAGTGGCTTTATCAATAATTGCCGGATGATGATCTTCAAAAATACACTGTTCTTCTTTTGGAACACGTTTATCCTTTCCATGTACTGTATTTCTGGCACGTTTTCTTAAACGAAAAGTTCCAATGTAAAAATCATTATCTAATAATTCTTTCACCATGCTGTCAGACCAAATGGTTGCGACTTTCTTTTTACTTATGCGACCTTCTTCAATTTCTCGTTCTCGCTGTACCATAGAAGGCGTTGGGATACCCTGGTCGGTCAAATAATTTGCTATTTTGCGATAACCGGATCCGGAGATATATAGATCGTAAACCATTTTGATAAATTTTGCCTCTTTGGGAACGATTTTGATGATACTTTTGTCTTTCGTATCCCGACAATATCCGAAAGGTGGTTTTGTCATAAGAGTGCCTTCTTTTTGTCTAGCTCCGATCGCTCTTTTGATTTTCTTACTGGTATCTTTTACATAACGCTCATTGAACCATGTTTTAATTCCAATGGTGTCGTCGCTGGAATCAAAAGAATCGTAATTATCATCAATGACAATGAGATGTTTTCCCCGTTCCTGAAATTCATCCAAAAGCAAAAGAACCTTCGCATTATGTCTGCCAAGACGCGAGAAATCTTTCACATATACGGTATCAATATCTTTATCCAAATCAGCCATCATCTGTTGAAATCCTGGTCTGTCAAAAATATAACCTGATACTCCGTCATCTTCATACCATCGATCAATAACCATTCCATGGTCAGATGCATACTGATTGATAATTAACTTCTGATTTTCTATAGAAACATAATTTCGCTTATCGTCATCTCTTGAAAGACGCACATATCCAGCATTCATGTCCTCATCCTTTCTGAAATATTATTTATAGAATAATGTAATATAATTATATATTGAAAAATCTTTTTCGTAAACGGATTCTCATATAATTTTACAATGAATTATATTATTGTGAATAGTAATAATATGGGCGAGAGAATGTCTCCCGCCCATAGAAATTACTGATTGATTTCTTTTATATGGTTTCGAATCAACGCTTTTATTCCATTATGTATATTTTTATCCGGCTGCCCATCCGCAAACGTGACAACCCGAAAACCTATTTTTCTATATTTCTCCTTATCTGCCTCAAAGTCTTCTGAAGATGTATAATCTGTTCGCCACAAGTAATATGTAGGTTTCTGCAGAGCTATCACACTCTTTCTATTTCTGATGTCTATACTAAGATATAAACATCAGATTGTTTTTGTGCCTGTCTGCTCTATAATATTTTCAGTCTGACTTGATTCGGCAGTAGCAAAAAAGGTTTTCATTTTTCCCATTTTTTCATGGGCAATATCACTCCGATAGCTAGAACCGCCAACATATAACGGAACACACATTTCTAAAATACGATCATAAATTCGTTTTTTTTCTATGTTCGTTTCTTCTTTTAATTGTTTTATCGGAAGATTGGTAGTTACGATTAATGGTCTGCCGGAGCGATATCTTCGGTCAATTACACTGAATACAATTCCAAGAGCATACTCAGAATTTCGTTCTGTGCCAAGATCATCCAAAATTAAAAGTTCATATCGTGCCAGAGCATTGATATATTCTGTTTTATCCTCTAATGGAAACATGTCATCAATAATTGTATTAAAATTTGTCATCTTCACAGTAATTTCCTGATTCAAAAGTGCGTTGGCAATGCAACCGGCTATGTAACTCTTTCCTGTTCCTATTGGTCCCCACAAGAGAAAACCAATATGATTTTTCTTCATATCATTCCAATTTGCTGTGTATTCTTTGGCCTTCTCGATGGTGGTAGTCTTTTCTGCCAGTTCAAAATTCCAATCATACATTCGTGGCTCTTCAAAACAGATTTTTCTATTTCTTTCCACTAATTCACAATGTTCTCTTTCTTTATATGCCTTTTCTTCTGCTTCACGTTTTTGACGGATACATGCACATTGTCTAAAATGTTTTTTCATACCAAGAATACTGTCTGGAGGGAAAAATGCCTCTACAGGTTCTCCACAAATCTTGCAATATGCTAATCCATCTGCACCTAAATATGTATTTTCCTGCTTTATCATAGACTATCGCCCTCCTCATATTCGTAATTTACTCCAACCTTATTACTAAAATTATATTTTTCTTTTACTTTACTAGGTGGCACATTTCCGACCATAGAAGAGGCTGTTTTCCGACTGAATGAAGGACAGCTTTTCATCCCAATGGAAGCTGTATTTTCGTCTGTCTGCTTTACATCCGGTTCAGAAATCAACTCTATACATGGGATTCGCATATATAAATGATTTGGTTTTGAAAATCCTCCGGAACAGCGAATCAATAATCCATACGCATCTAATTCCTTCATGGCAGCCTTTACAGAAGTACAACATTTTCCCCATTTCAAAGAAATTTCTGTAATCGGAAAGACGAAATATACATATCCGTCTTCATTGAGCCAATGGTTTTTCTGTGAAATTCTGGCTCTGTCATATAACAGCATATAAAGTAATTTTGCATTTTGAGAGAGTGGTAGCTCTAACAAAAATTTTAGGGAACTGATAATAGGGAAGTATCTTTTCCGTTTCCATCATATATTCAAATTTCATATTTTCTTTTACCTTTCTGAAAAATTAAGGAGTACGGGTGCCGGCATTTTCCCAAAGAGATTTTTATGCTTTATTAAAATTCTCTTTTTATATCTCCCTATATAACGAAAGGAAAAAAGCTCATTTTACAGGGTGCAGAGAGAAAAAATTTTATAAGAGCAAGATCCACCCGTGTTTAACGTTATCGCGTTTCTACCTCCGTTCACCTTACGGGTTTGCTCTTGATGGGGAGTAACAATTCCCCATGCCCTTGCTTATATAATTGGCTTACACAAGAATTTGTTTGCATCACCATGTGTATTTTCAAAAAGAAAAAGACATCCAATTACTTATTGAATGCCTCAAAATAGAATTATGTTAATTATGATATTTTGCTGCGTGCACCTCCGGTGTAGCTAATAAAAAAGTGGGGATGGGGAGGAGACAGTTCCCCAACAAGATAAAACTCCGAAATATTACTTATATGGCAGAATGACGATATGGTAATACCGGGGTGGATCTTGCTCTTGATAATGTAGGAAGGGAAAAATGCTGAGAATAATATTTTTTATGATCGTATTTACAATACGATTCTTATAATTTGCCTTATGAGAAAGTTGGAAAGAATGAGCCAGTGTGCATTGCGGATGAAGTACCGTTTGACATTCCTGAGAGTTGGGAATGGGTACGCTGGGCAACATTATCAGAATCTATTCAGTATGGCTACAATGCACCAGCACAGGAAAATGGGCGAATAAAGATGGTTCGCATTAGTGATATTCAAGATAATTCTGTATTGTGGAAAACAGTTCCTTACTGCGACATAAGGGAAAGTGAAATTGATGCATATCTTCTGAAACCAAATGATATTTTGTTTGCAAGAACAGGAGGAACCGTTGGAAAGTCTTATCTCGTGCAGGAGGTTCCAGAAGAAGCGATTTATGCTGGGTACTTAATCAGAACTAGATATAGTAACCAGTTATGCCCACAGTATTTGAAATACTTTATGGAAAGCGAATTGTATTGGTCTCAATTAAGAGAAGGAACTATTGCCACTGCACAGCCCAACTGTAATGGAAAAACGCTTGGAAATATGCTCGTTCCAATCCCACCATTATTAGAACAGTTTCGTATTGTGGAGAAACTTAACAAAATAATGCTTTGTGTGAATGAATATAGTATAGCATATTCTAAAGCCAAACGATTGAATGATAATTTCCCGGAACAACTCAAAAAATCCATTTTACAGGAAGCAATTCAAGGTAAACTTGTTCCACAAAATCCTGCTGATGAACCAGCTTCTGTACTTTTGGAACATATTTGCGCTGAAAAACAAAAGTTAATTGCCGAAGGTAAACTCAAAAAAGATAAGCACGAATCCGTCATTTTTAGAAGGGATAATTCTCATTATGAGAAGTTGGATGGAATCGAGCGTTGTATCGACGATGAGATACCGTTTGAAATTCCTGATACATGGGAATGGTCAAGATTGGGACAAGTTATTTCTTTGCTTTCAGGAACAGATTTTAAGCCTGAAGAATATAACAACACCCAAAAGGGAATGCCTTATATTACGGGTGCCAGTAGTTTATCAGAGAACGGTGTTTTACTAAACCGTTGGACCGAAACACCAAGGGTAATTGCTAATCGTGGAGATGTGTTGTTAGTTTGCAAGGGTTCAGGCTACGGAAAAACTGTGATTTGTGATATTGCAGAAGCTCATATCGCAAGGCAAATCATGGCAATAAAAAAGTTTATATCATTGGATATGCACTATGTCCGTTTGTTCCTACAAGCAAACTTCGATAAAATCAAATCTAAGGGACAGGGGGTTATTCCTGGAATAGATCGTAATAGCGTCATGAACCTCTTATTCCCTATTCCACCGGTATTAGAGCAACGCCGTATCATTGAAAAACAACAAGAATTGTTCAACAAGATTACGCTGATTTAGGAAAGAATTGTATAATATTTGGCGAAAGGAGGTCTTTCGCCATGATAGAAAAACAAAAATTCGAAAGACATTTGAGGGGCACAAACCTCTCGGAAAACACGATTTCATCGTATCTATTCGCCATCAAACAGTATGGGGAGCAATACGATGATGTTACCCAGAAAAAACTGCGTGAGTACAAGGTATGGCTGATTGAGAATTATAAACCCAAGACGGTTAATCTCAGACTTCGGGCTATCAATTGCTACTTAGAGTGCATTGGCAAAGAAAAATGGAAATTGCCCTTTATCCGTGTGCAGCAGAAAACTTTTTTGGAAAATGTCATTAGTGAAGCAGACTACAAATACTTCAAATCTTGTCTGAAGAATGACAACGAAATGTTTTGGTATTTTGTAATTCGCTTCCTTGCTGCCACTGGATCCAGAGTCAGCGAACTAATTCAGATTAAAGCTGAACATGTTAAGTTAGGGCATCTTGATTTGTACTCTAAAGGCGGTAAATTGCGTAGAATTTATATTCCAAAAGAACTGCAAAATGAAGCCCTTTCTTGGTTGGCTGAAAAGCAACAAGAAAGTGGCTTCATTTTTTTGAACAAATATGGGGAACGTATTACAACCCGTGGCATTTCAGGACAGTTGAAGAAACTGGCGGTGAAGTATGGCATCAATCCTGCAGTTGTATATCCGCACTCGTTCCGTCACAGGTTTGCTAAGAGTTTTCTTGATCGCTGTAATGATATAGCGTTTCTTGCGGATCTTATGGGGCATGAAAGCATCGAAACCACCCGTATTTACCTCAGAAAAACAGCCACAGAACAGAGAGAAATTGTTGATACAATCGTAGATTGGTAAAAGAAAAGGCATACACTTTAGATTGTTACAGTGTATGCCTTGTACTTCATATTGAATTGCAATAATCAAATAGAGCATTGACCCTTTCGACAATTCTATACTGCTCAGACAATGGTGGAATAGGTAATAACATTTTTCCTAACGTTTTGCCATTACAGTTTGGTTGCGCTGTCGCAATAGTGCCATTACGCAGCTGGCTCCAATATAGTTCACTTTCCATGAAAAATTTTAAATATTGAGGGCATAGCCATTGGCTGTATCTGGTTCTGATTAAGTATCCTGCATAGATTGCTTCTTCAGGAACTTCTTGTACAAGATATGACTTTCCAACGGTTCCTCCTGTTCTTGCAAACAAAATGTCATTTGGTTGCAGAAGGTAGGTGCTAATTTCATTTTCCTTTATATCACAGTAAGGAACTGTTTCCCACAATACAGAATTGTCTTGGATATCACTAATACGAACCATCTTTATTCGACCACAATCCTTTGCAGGAGCATTATATCCGTACTGAATGGATTGGGATATACTGCCCCAACGCTCCCATACCCAACTACCCGGAATCTCAAACGGTATCTCATCGTCAATGCAGCACTCGATTCCGTCCAACTTCTCATAATGAGAACTTTACAAACCAGATAGCCTATTTGAAATAATGGCATAAAGTTCAAGTATCTGTTTTTGTTCACGAATTGGAGGAAGTGGAATAAGAAAATTCATCAGTTTTGTAGCGCTTAGACCTTCTCTTGAAACCCCAACTTGAACATCCATGATTAGATTTTGGATATAATTTGAAATTAAAATGGTGTGTATCCATTGACGTATTACAGGATCCAACAATCTGATGATCATGACGTGCTGATTAACATTTGCTATGTCAAAATCATCTGGAACAATCGCACAACGACCTATAGATCCACCAGTAATATTTAGCAGAATATCTTTTGCTAGAACGATGCTTCCTGACTTTTTTAGGTTGATTTCTTCTGTAATATAAGCAATGTCAATCAATCTTAGACCGTCATTATAAACATTTTGAGAACGAATAAATTTGATACCATCGGACACATATACCGCTTTGCCTCCTGTTGGGGTACTGCCAGCTCCAATTTTTATGCATAATTCATTGAGTCTGCACCATGTCCAATTTTCAGGAATGTCAAACGGAATTTCATCATCAATGCAAACTTCCTCAGAACCTCGCTTTTCATAATGAGAATTATCCCTTCTAAAAATGACGGATTTGTGCTTGTCTGGCTTGATTTTACCAGTTTTAATCAGCTGCTCTTTCTCAGCACGGATGCGTTCCAGAAGGATGGAAGCTGGTTCGTCGGCAGGATCTTGTGGGACAAGTTTTCCCTGTACCGCTTCTTGTAAGATAGACTTCTTTAGTCTATCTGGGAAAGTATTATTTAGAGATTCTGTTTCGGAGTATACCACTCCGTATGTAGCAACATAAGGTAATGCTTCTTTGATTTTTTCTACAATTCTTTTTTGCTCCGATTCAGGAGGAACTGGTATAAGTGCCCGATATAGTTTATTATCGTTGATCGCAGGATAAGCAATGCCCTTGGCGTTGTCTGTGTCATTTGCATACGCATCAAAGTCTGGTGACATCAGATAATAAAACAGGAACTCATTGTAAAAGCCGGTGTGACAAGTAAGGGCAGCAAAACCTGTACTGGCAATGGGCTGATGGCTAAAGGAACGGTCAACGACGCACATATTATGCAGATATGGACGCACTGTAGAGTAAAGAATGTCACCTATAGCGACAATTTTTCTTGCCCTTGAAGGCGCCTTATTCGCAGTAATAATGTTTTCTTCATCGCTGAGTTTCTGATTTTTGTTATCAATAGATCCAATATCTATATAACAGAAATCATCAGCAGGTGTCATTTGCCCTCTGCTGTAAACGATTTTGCCCAGCGTACCCATTCCCAACTCTCAGGAATGTCAAACGGTACTTCATCCGCAATGCACACTGGCTCATTCTTTCCAACTTTCT
>ENA-OQHF01001471-OQHF01001471.1-human-gut-metagenome-genome-assembly--contig:-NODE-1471-length-12943-cov-3.090434_pt1 | contig 12943 bp, 16 predicted proteins | sample MGYA00242559_ERZ504709 | MGnify/ENA primary metagenome ERZ504709 (study PRJEB26092, sample SAMD00036203) | human gut metagenome | host: Homo sapiens | study: EMG produced TPA metagenomics assembly of... | reverse complement strand
CTACCAAATGTCTCTCCTTGTAAAGCCACCAATCGCAATGGCGTTCAAATTTAGCACCCATTTTCTAGAAGGAAATCGTTGGTTCTCCTCCATGGGCATAGATATAATCAGTTAGATTGTTACAGTCGTATCCACGATCTGCCAATACATTACTTCCATTGGGATTGACATGATCCAGCAAAGGGATTGCGTAATTGATATCGTTACGCTGCCCTTCACGGATCATAAAATAAACCGGATAACCGTATGCATCTACAACTGCATGGATTTTTGTGCTGGCTCCACCACGGCTGTGTCCGATTTCGTTTGGAGGCCCCCTTTTTTTGCTCCAGCATTATGCTGATGAGCTTTGACGATAGAAACGTCCATTGACAGTTCTGTTAATTCGGCTTCTAAGCTCAAAACACGAAAAATATTATCAAGGGTGCCGTCTTCAATCCATTTACGGAAACGGGAATAAACCGTTTGCCAGGAGCCATAACGTTCTGGAAGGTCTCGCCATGGAGCTCCGCTACGAGCAATCCAAACAATTCCATTCAGAATTGTCCGGCTGCATTTTTGTGGGCATCCCTGTTTTCCAGAATTTTCAGGCGGCAGTAATGAAGCTATACGGATCCATTCTTCATCGGTTAATTCGTATCGTCTCAACATAATTTTTCAATTCTATCATAAAAGGATTTTGGGTTCAAGATGGGGTAATGAGAAATTTTCTATCCGGATGTCCTGTTTATTCTTTATGATCATTCCAATACATGCGACAGTGCAGTGCCCTTCCCGGAAATAAAAAAACGGCTTATATCTTCATGCTCCAGTTCAAAATTGGTGTCCAGGGCTATCCTTTCGCCTGATAGTTTTCATACGGTTCAGAAAAGAAGCTGTTCTTTCAGTTTCCATTTTCTGTTCCTGGAAGTAAAGGCTGCCTCCACAGAATTCAGAAGCAGCAGCCTTTTCTGCTCCTGGGTAAGATCTAACAGAGATTCCATATATCGGAATTCCCGGGAAAGGGTTGTTCTTTCAATCGCCGGATCATCGGTATTTAAGGTTACCTTAAGGCCCATTTCGAGAAATGCTTTCAGCGGATAAGCAGACATTTCTTCCATAGCTTTTGTCTGGCGATTGCTTGTAGGACACATTTCCAGAAAAACCCCCTTATCCTTTACAAGCTGTATCACTTCCTTATTTCCCGCGATCCTCACACCATGACCGATCCTGACTGCCCCCATACGGACAGCTGTTTTTACATCCTCTGCATTTCCGGCCTCACCTGCATGGATGGTAAATGGAACCTGATATTCTCTTGCTTTTGCAAAAAGCGCCTCGTAATTTTCTGTTGGAAAGAGTGCCTCGGCTCCTGCAAGATCGATAGCAACCACGCCGCCATCTTCAACAAGATATTTTTTGGCCAGCTCCAGAGTTTCCAGATTTTCTTTTTGGTTAAGATCACCGCGCATACAGCATAAGATCAGATTACCGGGGATGGGAGCTCTTTTCAGACCACGTAATGCAGCATGGATCGCTGTTTCCTGAGTCATTTCCTTCTGTGTATGGAACTGTGGGGCAAAACGAAGTTCTGCGTAGATCACACCGTCTTCTTTCATTTCAGAAAGGATAAGATAAACAGCTTCTTCCAATGCCTCTTCTGTCTGAAGAAGGGAAAGAGGCAGGTCAAAGCATTTCAGAAAATCATTGAGATTTTCGCAGGTATCCGGTACAGAAAGGAGAGAAAGAAGCTCTTCATCTGTGGCGGCCGGAAGTGTGATCTGCTGCAATGCGGCAAGTCTTCTGGCTATCTCTGGGGTAATGCAGCCGTCCAGATGTGCGTGGAGATCGATGTAGTGATTAATGATATTTTCTGTTTTCATAGGCGTTAAGTACCTCCCTGTCAGGATTTATTCTTATCCCGGAAAGATTTTATATTTCTTAAGGTATCTGCCGGAATGAAATATTAAAGTTGAATTCCGGGTTATATTTCCTGTTGTGGCTTTTTTTAATCCAGGATTTCTCTTCTTCATTCAGATATGGGGAAATTTTTTCGTATACAAGGGCATGATACTGATTGAGCAATTTGCGCTCTCCTGCTTCCATCTGTCCCGGATCTATACCTTCCAGATCAAATGGGACCAGAGTCAGTGGCTCAAATTTCATAAACTGGCCGTAGGATGTTTTTTCAGCTTTTTTGCAGACTACAAGATTTTCGTGACGGATGCCGAACTCATTTTCCGCATAATATCCCGGTTCATCGGAGGTGATCATTCCTTCTTCCAGAACAGGAGCCGGAAGCTCGGCAGGGCTTTTCCAGCGGAAGCTCTGCGGTCCTTCGTGTACATTGAGAAGATGACCTACGCCATGGCCTGTTCCGTGGTTATAATCCTCTCCCATAGCCCAGAGAGGTCCTCTGGCCAGTGTATCCAGATTCAGGCCGGTACAGCCGTAACGGAATTTTGCTGCTGCCAGGTGCAGGTGTCCACGGAGTACTGCTGTGAAATATTTTTTTTCTTTTTCAGTAACCGGGCCAAGTACAACGGTGCGGGTGATATCAGTGGTGCCCTCCAGATAATGTCCGCCTGTATCCATCAGAACCAGCCCTTTTGGCTCCAGTGGAATATTGGTTTCTTCTGTTGCACTGTAATGGACAATGGCTCCATGTGCACCGTAGGCAATGATGGGATCAAAGCTGTTTCCCTGAAAATTCTCCTGTACGGAACGGAATTCATAGAGCTTATCAGCAGCGGAAAGCTCGGTGATCTTCCTCATTCCCACATTTTTCTTCAGCCAGTGGATAAACTTCACCATTGCAACGCCATCTTTGAGGTGGGCAGTCTTTTCATTCTGGACTTCGGTTTCATTTTTGATGGCTTTTGGGAGAAGGGTCAGATTTTCACCGTCCAGGATCGTTACCTGCTTCGGAATACTGCTGACCAGCCGGCTGTTTACATTGCTTCTCGAAAGATATACCTTTTTCTCTTCGGGGATCGTCTGTACATAGGTGTAAATATCATCATATGGATAAATGGCAATACCGTCTTTGGAAAGTGCTTCCTTAACAGAATCCGAAAAGGCTTTTTCATTGGCAAAAAGACGGAGCTCGCTGTCATCCAGCACAAGATAGGAAAGAACTACCGGGCAGCAGTGGATATCATTTCCGCGGATATTTAAAAGCCATGCAATGTCATCAAGGGAAGTGAGGATAAAGAGGTCTGCCCCCTTCTCTTTCAGTTTGCTGCGGATCTCACGGATCTTGTCTGCTCTGGACCTTCCGGCCCATTTTTCGGATAATTCCATAACCGGTTTACAGGAAAGTGCCGGACGGTCATCCCAGATATTTCCGATGAGATCCTCATTTACAGAAAAACGTATCTGTTTTTTCTGAAGAATTTTTTTCCAGCGTCTCTGCTTCTTCTGCGCTTACAGTACGGCCATCGAAGCCGAGACACATTCCCTCTTTCAGATTTTCTTCCAGGAATTTGTGAATCGTTGGTACGTCCGGTTCTCCTATCTTAAACAGAGTAACCGGCGTTCCCTCTAACTGTTGTGCAGCCTGGATAAAATATCTTCCGTCTGTCCAGAGTCCGGCCATGTCCTGCATGATCACGGCAGTTCCGGCAGAACCGGTAAATCCGGTGATGTATTTTCTGCATTTAAAATAATCTCCAACATACTCAGAACCATGAAAATCATCGGTCGGAACCAGATAAGCATCGATTCCCTTTTCCCTCATTTGTTTTCGAAGAGCTGTGATCCGTTCTGTAACTGTCATAATCTTATGCCTCCTCTGTATAACTGTTCTTTATCGCAAAGCCATGATCCATAGGGCCGCTTCCTTTTCCCAGATCTAACATGGCAGCAAGGGCTCCGGAAATATAGTCCTTGGCACGGTTTACAGATTCCACCATGGAAAATCCCTTTGCAAGGTTGGAAGCGATGGCTGAGGAAAGAGTACATCCTGTTCCGTGGGTGTTGGGATTGTCGATCCTTTTTCCCTCAAACCACTGATATGTTCCATTTACATAGAGAAGATCATTGGCATCATTGAGCTTATGTCCGCCCTTGCAGAGAACTGCACAGTGATACTGCTCGGAAACCTGTTTTGCAGCTTCGATCATATCATCGGCGTTTTTGATCTTCCGTCCGGTAAGCACCTCGGTTTCCGGGATATTCGGGGTGAGAAGATCTGCAAGAGGAAACAGTTCTTCCTTCAGAACATCCACCGCCTCCTCACTGATCAGTCTTGCACCGCTTGTGGCAACCATAACCGGGTCCACCACGATATTTTTTGCCCGATACTGTCGGAGCTTTCCTGCGATCATATGGATCAGATCACTTTCGGAAACCATTCCGATCTTTACTGCATCCGGAAAGATATCCGTAAAAATACAGTCCAGCTCCTGACCCAGGAACTCTGCGGTTGCATTCTGGATGGCTGTGACACCGGTGGTGTTCTGGGCAGTCAGCGCGGTGATGGCACTCATGGCGTATACTCCGTTTGCCATCATGGTTTTAATATCGGCCTGGATCCCGGCTCCTCCGCTGGAATCGCTGCCTGCGATGGTTAATGCTGTTTTCATCTTTGGTTTTCCTCCTATTTTCTGTTGAATATATGATTTTGTAACTCTGTCAGATCCCGACAGTAGATATAGGCATCCTTTTTCAGCTGTTCCTGATCCGGTTCTCCCAATGCGTCATAAATACCGGCAGTCAGAAATCCTGCTTTTCCGGCAGTCTGCAACGCGTAGAGCGAATCCTCCACAACCAGCGTCCGGGATGGCTCCGATCCCAGTGCTTCTGCTGCTGTAAAATAGACCTTCGGAGAATGTTTGCTTTCTCCGATCTCACTGGATGGTATAGATTTTATCAAAAAAGGAAAGAAGTCCGTTTCTTTCAAGCGCCCGGCAGATATGTTCCCTGGGGCTTGATGTTGCCACAGCAGCCGGGATTTTCTGTTCTGCAAGACATTGAAGAAGCTCCCTGGCACCTGATTTTGCCGGGACCTCTTCAAAATAGTATTTACGAATCCGGGCTTTTAGATCCATCACGATCTTTTCTTCGGAATACTCAAGAGTAAACCTGTTTTTCAGCCAGGCCGCTCCCTGCTCCATACTCATGGGAAAAAGGATTTCGTCCATTCCCGCAACCGGCTGATATCCCAGATCTGTAATATATCGTTTTCCAAGCTCCTTCCAAACAGAAAGCGAGTCCAGAAGGACACCATCTGCATCAAATATCATGGCTTTTATAGGAAAAATCATGTTTATACTCCTGAAAAATTTTTTGTGATACTCTGTCATTGGAACATTGCGAAATAATTTTCCATGATATAAAAAACTGACATAAAAAACGCGGATATATCACAAAAGATATATCCGCATTTATTATAAGCCGCAGATTCCCAAAATGCAACCGGGAGTTAATGAGGCTCATCTGAAACAGTAGCTCTCTGTTTTCAAAATATTTTTTATTCTTTACCGTTAAAACAATATGTGCATACATTACAAGGATCGATTCCAATGGATTCCAGAAGATCATCCAGTCTGTGATAACGGAGAGTGGTAAAATTCTGCATCTTGCAGATATCCTGTACCATCTGCTCGTATTTCTCTGTATGTGGATCTGCATATTCATCCAGAATTTCCTGCGGACAGTTGGGGCCTTCTCTTTTTTCAATCACCTGACGTGTGATCAGCTCCATCTCAGATTTGGAACGTGAGAAGTTTAAATATTTGCAGCCGTACATGATTGGCGGGCAGGCAGGACGGACATGAACCTCTTTGGCTCCGCTGCGGTACAGAAATTCGGTTGTCTCGCGAAGCTGGGTGCCACGTACGATGGAATCGTCTATGAGAAGAAGTTTTTTATCCTTGATCAGCGCACGTACCGGGATCAGTTTCATTTTGGCAATAAGGTTACGCTGGTTCTGATTGGTCGGCATAAAAGATCTGGGCCAGGTTGGTGTATATTTGATGAAAGGTCTTGCGTAAGGAATGCCGGATTCATTGGCGTATCCGATGGCATGGGCAATGCCGGAATCCGGAACACCGGCTACAATGTCCGGATGCACGGAATCGCCGTCTCTCTTTGCAAGCATGCTTCCACAGCGGTAGCGCATCTCCTCTACATTTACACCTTCATAAGAGGCTGTCGGATATCCGTAGTAAACCCAGAGGAAGGAACAGATCTTCATTTTCTTTCCGGGCTCAACCAGAGTTTTGACTTCGTCTGCTGTTACGAATACGATCTCTCCGGGGCCAAGTTCTTTATAATCTTCGTATCCAAGGTTGATATAGGCATGACTTTCAAAGGAAATACAGTATGACCCTTCTTTGCGGCCAATTTCCACAGGAGTTCTGCCCATCTTGTCACGGGCTGCATAAATTCCGTCTTTGTCATAAGGAGCAAAGTCATGGAGCCGTCGATTAGTCCCTGTACGTACTGGATACCTTCCACAAAGTTGTCCTTTTCACAGATCAGTGCAGCGATCAGTTCGGTCACATTGACTGTTCCGTTGGTCATCTCCTGAAAATGTACCTTGGTCGTATCATACAGCTGCTGCAGAAGTTCATCGTAATTATTGATCTTTCCCACAAAAGTGAGGGCAAAGCTGCCGATCCTGGAACTGAACAGAAGGGGCTGAGGCTCATAATCAGAAATACATCCGATTCCCATATTTCCCTTCATGGAACCCACATCTCCGTCAAATTTTGTACGGAAAGGCGTGTTCTCAATGTTGTGGATGGCACGGTCAAATCCACTTTCTCCGTAAACCGCCATACCTCCGCGTCGTGTTCCCAGATGAGAATGGTAATCCACTCCGTAAAAAAGCTCCAGTACACAGTCATCCTTCGATGCTACTCCAAAAAATCCACTCATAATGTGCTCCTCTCTACTACCATAATGCTAACGATTTTTGTTGTCGTTTGTACATCCATAATCGCTATCAGTATAGCATAAGAGAATTGAAAATAAAAACCAATTTGGCGGATATTCCTGCTTTTTCAGAATAAATTATAATGATATTAGCCGGATTTATAGAAGTGGAAAATTTTTTCTGTATGAGACAAAAGAAACAGCTCCGCTTTTGCAGAACTGTTTCTTTTGGCCATTTGGCAAATATGTGGTTTAAAATCCGGTTTATTCCTGGGTGATTCCCTTAAACTCGTAACCGGCTTCCTTGATCACTTCTTCAACCTTTGCCTCGTCAACCTTCTCAGGTACAGAGAATACAGTTGTTCCGTTCTCGTGGGAAGAAACTACGTCTTCTGCTCCGAAAGCTGCCTGGATGGCTTTGTTTACGTGTGCCTCACAGTGTCCGCACATCATTCCTTCTACATTGACCGTTACCTTTACCATTGTTTTGTTCTCCTTTTCTTCTTTTATATTTTCATCATGACTGATGTGTAATGTTACCGGATTTTTGATCGTTTGTCTTGGCTGCATGTGGACCTGAAACAGGTTCAGACGCAGCGCATTTGTTACAACACAGAAGCTGGAAAGACTCATGGCCGCAGCTCCGAACATCGGATTCAAGGGTCCATCCGAAAAAGCGGGATCCAGAACACCTGCTGCCCAGTGGAATACCGATCACATTGTAGAAGAATGCCCAGAAAAGATTCTCATGAATATTCCGAAGTGTGACGCGGCTTAAACGTACTGCCGCTGGAACATCGCTTAACTGGCTCTTCATCAGAACGATATCTGCCGCATCAATGGCAATATCTGTTCCTGCACCGATGGCAATTCCGATATCGGCTCTTGTAAGTGCCGGCGCATCGTTGATACCGTCACCGACCATGGCAACCTTTCCCTGCTCCTTCAGAGTGCGGATCACACTTTCTTTTCCATCTGGAAGAACTCCTGCGATCACATCGTCAACTCCTGCCTGAGCTCCGATGGCTTTTGCGGTACGCTCATTGTCACCAGTAAGCATAACTACACGGATTCCCATGTTCTGAAGCTCTTTTACTGCACGGGGACTGTCTTCCTTGATCACATCCGCAACTGCGATGATTCCCAGAAGTTTTCCGTTTCGGGTGAAAAGAAGGGGTGTTTTTCCCTGCTCTGCAAGCTGATCGGCCCGTCTGTTAAGGTCTGTGGAAACCTTTGTCTGGCCGCTGATAAATTTCATGCTTCCGCCTGTCAGTTTGTCACTTCCAAGTATAGCGGAAAGTCCGTTTCCCGGAAGTGCCTGGAAGCCGGTTACTTCAACTGTGGCAAGGTTCTCTTCCTCGGCTTTTTTTAGAACGCCTTTGCCAGTGGAGTTCACTTTTTTTCCTCCAGTGCACAGGCCAGAGAGAGAAGCTCTGTTTCTGTAACTCCCTCAGCCGGGAGAATATCTGTTACCTCCGGCTGACCGCTTGTAATGGTTCCGGTTTTATCCAGTGCGACGATCTGGACTTTTCCTGCTTCCTCCAGGGAAACAGCTGTTTTGAAAAGGATTCCGTTTTTGGCACCCATACCGTTGCCGACCATAATGGCAACCGGTGTTGCAAGGCCAAGTGCGCAGGGGCAGCTGATGACCAGAACGGAAATCCCCCTTGCCAGAGCATAACCGAAGGTCTGTCCTGCAAGAAGCCAGATGATTGTTGTGATCACTGCGATTGTGATCACTGCCGGTACAAACACGCCGGAAACACGGTCTGCGATCTTTGCGATCGGTGCCTTGGTGGCTGCCGCGTCACTGACCATTTTTATGATCTGGGAAAGAGTGGTATCCTCTCCGACTCTGGTCGCTTCACATCTGATAAATCCGGACTGATTCACGGTTGCCGCAGAAACCATGTCTCCGGCTTCTTTATCAACCGGGATACTCTCTCCGGTCAGTGCGGATTCATTGACTGCGGTGGTTCCTTCCAGGATCACTCCGTCCACCGGAATATTCTCTCCCGGACGGACAACAAAGATGTCTCCTTTCTGAACCTGCTCAATAGGAACGGGAAGTTCCTGTCCCTTTCGTACTACAACCGCAGTTTTTGGCGCAAGCTTCATAAGGCTTTTCAGGGCATCGGTAGTTTTTCCTTTGGAACGGGCTTCCAGCATTTTTCCTACGGTGATCAATGTCAGGATCATGGCTGCAGATTCAAAATAAAAATTCATCATGTAATTCATAACTGCAGCAGAATCTCCGTCTGCCTGTGCTCTTGTCATGGCAAACAGTGCATAGACGCTCCACAGGAAGGATGCCATGGAGCCAAGAGCTACCAGAGTATCCATATTTGGGGAACGGTGCCACAGACTCTTAAATCCATTGATGAAAAATTTCTGGTTGATCACCATGATGATACCAGCCAGGAGCAGTTGTACCAGTCCCATGGCTACGTGATTGCCGTCAAACCATTTCGGCAGTGGCCATCCCCACATCATGTGCCCCATGGAGAAGTACATCAGCACCAGCAAAAATCCCACGGATGTGATAAGACGTCTCTTTAGGATCGGGGTTTCATGATCTTCCAGCGCTTCTTCTGCCGCAGACATGGAAATATTTGCTCCGGCAGCTCCGCCCTTTAAGGATGCACCATATCCGGCGGCTTCCACTGCGGCAATGATCTCGCCGGATGAAGCGGTTCCCTCAACTCCCATAGAATTGGTCAGAAGGCTGACGGAACAGCTATTCACCCCCGGAACTTTTGATACGGCTTTTTCCACACGGGCAGAGCAGGCGGCGCAGCTCATACCAGTTACATTATATTGTTCCATTTTCTTTCAGTACCTCCTAAAATTCAGTTTGTCCCTTTATTTCATCAGCTTCTGGAGGGTTGCTACCAGCTCATCAATGGTCTCATCCTTACCTTCCCGGATATCCCGGGCAACGCAGGTGCGGATGTGGCTGGCAAGCAGCTCTTTGTTGAACGCATTAACTGCAGCATTGACTGCGGCAGACTGGATTAGGATATCATTACAGTAGGCATCATTCTCCATCATTCCTATAATGCCTCTGATCTGGCCTTCAATACGTTTCAGACGATTGATCAGCTTTTTTTTCTCCTCTTCTGAACGTGCAGTGTGTTTTTCACAGCAGCAGGGACAGACTTTCTTTTCAGACATAAGCTGTCTCTCCTTTCTCATAAATACCCTCATAGGGTATCCTCTTTATATGGAACAATATATACCCTCATGGGGTATTTGTCAATAGAAAACAATATTTTTTATAGTAAAAAAGCCCGCTCATCCGATATTGGCAATGAGCGGGCAATATAAACTTATATTTAACTGAATCAGGTAAGTCCCCAACGGGGTTGCGAAAAGCAATAAGCAGTGGGTGGGGACTTGTCTACAATTTTACTCTTCCACGATATGTCCGAAATAATAGAATCCCTTGCAGGTATCCAGGCTTACTTTTACATATTTGCCGATGAGATCCTTTTCTCCCGGGAAATGAACCAGAAGATTATGCTGGGTACGGCCAGTAAGAGTACCCTTCTCCCGGTTTTCATCTTCTACCAGGATTTCCTGTACACTTCCCTGGAAACGGGAGGAATTTTCCCGGCCCTTTTCCTGTACCAGGGTAAGAAGACGACTGAAACGGTCTTTTACCACATCCTCAGGCACCTGATTTTCCATTTTTGCAGCAGGTGTACCGCTTCTTTTGGAATAAATAAATGTGAAGGCAGTATCGTAATTTGCCTTTCTTACAACATCCAGTGTTTCCTGGAAATCTTCTTCTGTTTCTCCTGGAAATCCGACCATGATATCTGTTGTCAGCGAAATATCCGGGATCGCCTTACGGATCTTATCTACCAGCTCCAGATATTTCTCCTTGTCGTAACGGCGGTTCATTTCCTTTAAGACTCTGCTGCTTCCGGACTGCAGCGGAAGATGCAGATGGTGACAGATCTTCTGGCTCTCTGCCATGGTCTGGATCAGCTCATCGGACAGGTCCTTCGGATGGGAAGTCATAAAACGGATACGCTTTAGCCCTTCGATCTTTTCCACTTCTTTCAGAAGTTCTGCAAAGGTTACCGGTGTTTCCAGAGTTTTTCCGTAGGAGTTTACATTCTGACCAAGAAGCATGATCTCAGTAACGCCATCTGCGACCAGTTCCTCGATTTCGCGGATGATGGCCTGTGGCTCGCGGCTCTTTTCGCGGCCGCGGACATAAGGAACGATGCAGTAGCTGCAGAAGTTATTGCAGCCAAACATTACGCTGACTCCTGTTTTGAAGGAGTATTTGCGGGAAGTTGGCATGCCCTCTACGATCTCATCGGATTCCTTCCAGATATCAATGATCTGGTCGTCGGTCTGCAGCGTCCGGTAAAAAAGCTCCGGGAATTTGTGGATATTATGGGTTCCGAATACAAGATTTACATATTTATAATCCTTGCGGATCTTTTCCACTACGTGATGTTCCTGCATCATACATCCGAACAGTACGATCTTCATATCCGGGTGATCTCGTTTGATGCGCTTTAAATGTCCAAGATGTCCATAAATCTTCTGATTGGCATTTTCCCGGACTGTGCAGGTGTTAAATACAACTGCATCGGCATCCTCGGTATCGACCATTTCATATCCCATTTTTTCCATGATGGCCGCAATAGACTCTGTCTGAATGGAGTTCATCTGGCATCCTTCGTTCTGGATGTGGAAGGTGGGACGTTTCGTACTGCTTTTGGCAAGAAGCTCTTTACATTTTTCAATGTACTGAAGCTGGATCTCTGTTTCTTTGTTCTGGCTCAAATCAATTCCTCCAATAACTAAAAATTTCATATGTATCTATAAATTATTTTTCTTTAGACAATATCAGACGGGAGCATTTAACTCCCGTCTGATATATCATACAGAATTTACAGTTGTCTGTCAAAGAGTTTTTATAATAGCGGTGCAAAAACTCTCAGTACGTTCTGAATGGCACGTACCACAATATTTCTCTTCTGGCAGAATGCCAGATCAATGGGATCACAGTACTCCAGGGTTTCTGTAAAATCATCCCGGATGTCCAGGATCACATCATTCTTATACATCCAGACACCATCTTCAAAATGCAGATAAAGGCTTCGGTAATCCAGATTTATGGTTCCTACGACGCCTACTTTGTCATCACAGACAAAAGATTTTGCATGTAAAAATCCCGGCTGGTATTCGTAGATCTTTACACCTGCTTCCAGAAGCTGCTTATAATAAGACTGTGTCAGCAGGAAGACCATTTTTTTGTCCGGGATACCTGGTGTCATGATCCGGACATCCACACCGCTTTTTGCAGCGAGGCACAGGGCGGTCATCATCTCATTATCTATGATCAGATATGGTGTGCAGATATAAACATAGTTTTTGGCGCGATTGATAATATTAAGATAAACGTTCTCTCCTACGATCTCATCGTCCAGGGGGGAATCACAGAATGGCTGGACATAACCGCTTCCCGGAAAATCGTTGGGGTGCCACCTGTGCGGAACATAATTTCCGAAATCAAGAGAAGTATCTGTTCTGGTAACGATTCCCCACATATATAGGAACATAGCTGTCATATTCCAGACGCCTTCTCCTTTCAGCATAACGGCTGTATCCTTCCAGTGGCCAAACCGTTTTCGCTGATTGATATATTCGTCAGCCAGGTTGATGCCGCCGGTAAAACCGGTCCAGCCATCGATCACACAGATCTTACGGTGGTCACGGTTATTCTGGATTATATTAAGAATCGGACGGAACCGGTTGAATACTTCGCATTTGATTCCTCGCCGGCGCATCTCCTGATCATACTTGTATGGCAATGTGGTAAGGCAGCCGAAGCCATCATAGATCAGTCGGACATCCACTCCTTCTTTAGCCTTTTTTTTCAAGGATATTAAGGATCGTCTGCCACATTACCCCGTCATTTATGATAAAATATTCGATAAAAATAAAATGCTTTGCCTGCTCCAGTTCATGCACCAGAACCGGAAACTATCATCTCCTACCTGAAAATACTCTGCTGTGGTATTCTCGTGAACCGGATATCTTGAATACTGCCAGATGT
>ENA-OQHF01001470-OQHF01001470.1-human-gut-metagenome-genome-assembly--contig:-NODE-1470-length-12947-cov-4.166225_pt1 | contig 12947 bp, 19 predicted proteins | sample MGYA00242559_ERZ504709 | MGnify/ENA primary metagenome ERZ504709 (study PRJEB26092, sample SAMD00036203) | human gut metagenome | host: Homo sapiens | study: EMG produced TPA metagenomics assembly of... | reverse complement strand
GCTTTCTCTACATCGTTCTGATTGTAATATTCAGAGCCTGCCTCTGTTCCCCACTGAGCATCATCTGGATTACACCAACCTGCATTCAGCTTATAAAGATCAGCATCTCCATAACTTGCCATCAGAATATCATCACAGTTGAGTGCTGCAAGAGCTGCCTGACGTACTTTTTCATCAGCCATAACACCCTCTGTTGTATTCAGGAACAGGTTCAATGTACCACCACTACGAACATCCATAGTCAGATTCTTGTCTGTTGCAAGATCTTTGTACTGATCTGCCGGAATATCCTCAGCAATGTCATACTGACCATTCTGTACACCTGCAATACGAGTAGCTGTATCTGTTACAATGTTAAATGTGATTGTATCAGCCTGTGCATTTTTTGCTCCTGCAAGACCACTGGATTTTCCTTCAGCCGGCTGATAATCCTCATTTTTTTCAAGTTTTACATACTGATCCTGCTTCCACTCTGCTACTTTATACGGACCAGTTCCAATATATTCCTTTACACCCTCATCACTTGCTGAATCAACAACTGACTTTGGATAGATTGCTGCAAACTGAATCGGGCTTGCAAGAACCATGATGATATCAGAAGATGGCTCATTTACAGTAAGTTTCACTGTATAATCATCTACTTTTTCAAACACTGAACCCCCAATGAGTGTTTTAGCCTTTGGTGAAAGCTCCATCCAACGATTCATAGATGCTACTTACATCATCTGCCTTCATCTCATCTCCGTTGTGGAATTTTACTCCCATGACGAAGTTTGATTGTGTACTCTTTTCCATCATCGCTCATCTCATAAGACTCTGCAAGTACTGGCTGTGGTTCATAATTCTCATCCATCTGGAACAGAGCTTCATAAATATGAATTCCAATTGCACCTGTAACATTAGCATTTACAGTGTGTGGATCAAGTGCAGGTGGATTTGCTGCAATTGCTGCATTAATCTCAAACTGCTTAGCTGTAGAATCTGCATTTCCAGATGTAGAACTGGATTTGCTTCCACCACAACCCGTTACCATAGTTGCGATCATTGCGACACATAAAAGTGCGCTTACGATTTTCTTTTTCATTAAGTTCTCCTTTTCTTTTTCCCCAGTTGTATCACTGCTTTATTAAGCAATAATTATCAACGTTAACAAGTACGCATTTAATGTTACCACAATTACTTTTCCATTGTCCAATCAAGAATTTAAATAAAAGGAACAGCAAATATTAAACTATTCTATATATGTTCTTTAATTGATGTGTATATTCTGATTTTTCGCCCATTTTACGGGCTTTTCCGGGGGGCTACTTCGCGTCTGGAATTTGTTCTTCCCGTCACGTCCATATGGTAATTTTCTTTATAAATCTAGTTGCGATATCGGCACTACCTGATAACCTTTTTCTTTCAATCCGTCCAACAATGCATCCAGAGCATCTGCCGTATATTTCGCCCCATTGTGGCACAAGATAATCGAACCATTTCCAAGTGCCTTAATGATTCAGCACCGTACTTCAAAATACTGTTCTGTCCCGTAGTCTTTCCAATCCAGACTATCCACGTCCCACTGTAATCGGATAATATCCATTTTCCCTGGCATTTAAAACAACAGCGTCATCATAATCTCCATATGGCGGGCGAAACAACTGCATCTTGACTCCTGTTCAACTCCTTCACTTTTTCATGAACACTCATTAACTCTTGCGTCATTCTCCTCATCGGAAAGCTGAGACATATTCTTATGATTCTGACTGTGATTTCCAAGGTCATGGCCTGCCTCATAGATTGCTTTCACATCGTCAGGATAACTTTCGACCCACCCGCCAGTCATGAAAAATGTGACATGTACATCATGTTCCTTTAAAATGTCCAGGATTCTCTGGGTATCATCATTCCCCCATGGGGGTTGTAGATAACGCAAGTAATGAAAACAACGAAAATACAAGGAGAAAGGCAACTGTTGTACCTATTAAAATAGAATATGTGTGAGAGGACAAGCCTTTCAATAATGTAGACGTTCAGAAATGAGCGTCTATTTTTATACCCAAAATGAAAGGAGCATTAGATTTATGAAAAAGACATGGAAACGATTGTGTACGGGCTTCTTAGCTCTTGCAACTGTCGTTACTGCTTTACCGACTACACCCGTTCATGCAGAAAGCAAGCAATACTGGACAGAAAGTGCCGAGCGTGTCGGTATCATTGAAAAAGTAATGAATGACGGTTCTATCGGTTCGACATTCAATGAGGGCTATATGAAAGTCGAGGGCGAAACTGCCTATTGTATTGACATCAATACAGATTTTAAGAATGGCTACAAGACCAGAGCTGACGCAAGCTCACGCATGAGTGCCGACCAGATTTCAGATGTGGCGTTATCCTTAGAGTATGTCAAACAGTATGGCGAAGCTCACAAGGAATTGAACTACAAAAGTTCATGTAGACGCTGACGGGGATATGGTAATCGTTCAGAACCCTACCCTTGCACCAGCAGTTAAAAAATCAGACTATGAGCCTAAGACACCAGAAGCAGACGCAAGTGTAGACGCTGATACTGTCAATGACGCTACCGCATTTCTGGAAACATTCTTTAAGCTCTATCCAACAGCCACAGAAAAAGAGCTTGCCTACTATGTAGCTGGAAATGTGATTGAGCCTATCGGCAGGGACTACCTTTATTCTGAACTGGTAAACACTATCTTTACAAAGGACGGGGAGAATGTGAAAGTCAAGGTTGCCGTGAAATTCCTTGATAATCAGACAAAGGCAACGCAGGTATCGCAGTACGAGCTTGTGCTACATAAGGATAGTAACTGGAAGATTATAAAATAATAGCTCTATTATACCCCCCTCCTCAATATGTGTCATGCTAGCTTGACATTTGAAGCCAATATGATATAATGACAATGTAAGGCTAACTTGACACTGAAAAGGAGGGGTGATTTTGAAAAACCGTGTAAAAGAGTTGCGTGAAAAGGAGGGACTAACGCAAAAGAAATTAGGCGAAAAAGTAAATGTTTCAAGACAAGCAATCAACGCTATTGAAACGGGAAAATATGACCCATCACTTTGGTTGGCTTATGATATTGCACAACTATTTAATATGAGCATTGAAGAAGTATTCAATTTTAAGGAGAGTGAGAGAAAATGAAATCATTAAAAAATCCTATGACTAATGCGATTTATATAGCTTCAATTACTGCTATTTACGCTATGATATTTATAGTTTCGTCTGAATTTGTATCAAAGTATGCTTATTGGCTTTCTGATAGTCGGTGGTCTTTGTTCATTCAAAACAAAAACATGAAATTTATAGGACTTGGGATGATTGGCATAGCAATTATCATTGACATATTCTCTGCTTTAAGAAGAAAGAAATATGATGAGTATCAAATAATTGCATTAGAAAAAATCATGCTATTTAATGGACTTTTTATAACGATTATCTTTCCATTTTCTTTATTTATACTTATTTTTGCACCGATATATTTTGTGGAAACGATTTTTGCTTTTATTCTATTTCAATGGTTGTGTATGGTAATTACAGAAGTGCTTTATTTATTTAAGAATTATAAAATTTAAGTGGAAGGAGTTGTTACTATGTGGTTTGTTTGGGTTATGTGGGGAATAGTTACCATTTCTATTATTGCAACAATTATTTTGATGACAGGAAAGGGAAGTAAATTTGTTACTGGTTTTAATACTAAAAGTACAGAAGAAAGAGCACAATATGACTCAAAAAAAGTGAGTAAACAAGCAGGAATTTTTATGATTTTAATAGATGTAGGATTGATTGCACTTGTTTCGTATATTCAGTTTAGAGCCGTTCCAGCTATTCAAAATAACACAATTTCAAATTATGGAACAGAAATAACTATTGTTTCATTAGGAATTTGTGCTTATACAATTCTTGTTGCAATGATAGCGGTTATTCGTGGCTTTAAGTATAGTAAGAAATAATGAGGTTAGAATGATAACCTCAAGTTCCTATGTAATTATTAAAGAAATTTACTACAAATAATTTGTTTGAGGTATTGGTATGATAAGACTTAAAAAACGAGATATAAAAAAGGCATTAAAAGCTGGTGCAAAAGCTGGCGGTGTATCATTAGCTGATGTTCGAGCTGATATTGAAGCAACGATTGATGAAGCAATGAACAGTACCGACCCTGATGTGCAGGCAAATTTCAAAAAGTATTTTGGAAATAAACGCCCTACGCCAGAAAAATATATTTATAAGATTACGAAAAAGACAGTAAAATAAGTGCTTTAAAGGGGGCTTGTATTATGGAACGCTTTAAGTACAATCTTATACGGTCATACACTACCTAACTGCATTTTATCAACAACTGAATATTTTATAGCTATAATAGCTCGTATAAAACTATATGTTTTGTGCGGGCTTTTTTCATACCCGAAAAAATTAAATTTTTTTCAAAATAGGTCATTAAATCACACCTTTCATTCCCTATATGGTGCGGAAAGAGGGATAAACACTTTTCAAATCATAGAGGAAAGGGGGTGAGATTGATGAAACCGTCTGACTTCCAGAAAACAGTTCAATGTCGCTTTGAAAGTTGTTTGAAGAAAGTTGTCCGTCATGTTGTAAAGGACTACCAGCAAGGATTGAAACGACGAAAAGATAAAGAAATTCCATTCTGTGAACTTCCAGAAATTTTCGTTGAAAATTTTGCTGTGTGGGATGACTACGAAACAGATTATACAATCTTTTCAGTATGTGGCATTGATATTCGTGTCCTTGATGATGAGCTGGCAGAAGCCTTGAAAAAACTTCCAGAAAGAAAGAGAAATACTCTGTTAATGTATTACTTCTTGGAAATGACAGAAAGTGAAATTGCCAACTTACAAAAGATTACGCAAAGCGGTGTATTTAGAAACCGACATCATGCTTTGGAAACTATGAAAAAAATACTAAAGGAGAAGCAGTAAAATGAAGCAAACATTTAAGAAGCCGTCCTACTATTTGCTTTCGCAAGCAATGGACGGGGACGAAAAAGCGATTGAAAAAATACTGGCATTTTATGACCCGTACATATCAAAGTGCTGTTTGCGTCCACTCTATGATGAATACGGCAATGTCTATATTGTTGTAGATATGGAGTTAAAGGGACTTATCCGAGAAGCACTTATCAAAATGATTTTAGGGTTTGATATTGCCTTAGAAATCGAAGAAGAATAAGCAGTTTTTAGCAGAGCATGGTTTAATGTCCCCCTCTTTCCTGCTCTGCCCTGCTTTTACATGAAAGCAACACGCTTTCGCCACAGCTCTTTGACAACTGAATAAAGCAGACGGATACGTTTGTGAGATAGCGAGCCACGGGGACTGTACGCCACGACCTTTCCAAAAGAAAGCGAGCGACCCACGCAGTGATCCGAGAGCGACTGTTGGAAAAGTCGTTTTGCCATGACCTATCCTCACAGAATAATGATACGTCCGCATGGTGCGGTTCTGCCCACAAGAATGGGAATAGTTGAGATACTAATGGAGCTTTCCAAAGCCGTCTGTCTGCTTATGTAACTTATAAATAGACACACAGTAAAGGGGGTGTTACATTATGTTAAATACTGATGTGTTAAATGATGTGATGTTCCAGCGAGGTAAGGTGTTGGAATATGAATAAAACGAAGATAAGAGCAACGGAACAGCCGATTGCTGTTGATATAGAGGGACTGTCTGCTAGGTTATCTTGTGGTCGTGCTACTGCAAGAAAGATTGGCGAGCAGGCAGGAGCAAAAATTGTGATAGGTCGCAGGGTTCTTTATTCCATAGAAAAAGTCAAGAAATACTTGTTATATTTGGAAGAATAGAGCGATTTTCTATTTATGTTCTCTGGCGTGTGTAGTATAATAAGAAAGGACAAAGCACGCTGTGAGAACAAGAAAAGAGGCTTTTTCAGAAAGGAATGGTTCTCATGGCAATTAGTAGAAAAGACCCAAAAGGAAGAAAATTAAGAGAGGGCGAAAACTGGCGTAATGATGGAAGATACAGTTATCGTTATACAGATGTAAGAACAGGCAAGAGATTGACAGTCTATGCACAAGATTTACCAGAGCTTCGAGAAAAAGAGAAGCAGATTGCAAAAGATATGGAAGATAATATATTGACAGACGGAGCAATCAAAAAAATGACGCTTAACACGTTGTTTGAGCGTTATATGGCAACTCGTGAGCTAGCTGATACTACAAGAGTTAGTTATGTTCGTGCTTGGGAAAACAGAGTAAAAGACGAGATTGGAAATATTAAAGTTGTTCAGCTTTTACCCTCACATATTAAAGCGTATTATGCGAAACTTTCCAAAGCTGGATATGCTTATTCTACAATCAAGTATATTCACAACCTGCTTTATCCTGCATTAGAAATGGCTGTTGATGATGATATTATCCGAAAGAACCCTGCAAAAAGTTCCATTAGCGATTATGGAAAACCAGCAGAGGGAAAAGAAGCCTTAACTGTTTCTCAACAAGAAAAGTTTATGGAGTTTGTAAAACAGAGCAATGTCTATAACACATATTATCCTATGTTTACCATAATGATTGGTACGGGGTTAAGATGTGGGGAGCTTATTGGTCTTACATGGAAAGATATAAACATCAAGGCAAAAACGGTTAATGTAGACCACCAGCTCATTTATAAGAATTTAGGCGACGGTTGCAAGTTCCATATCTCAACACCAAAAACGTCGTCGGGTATTCGTATTATACCTATGACACAAGAAGTTGCAAAAGCCTTTGAGGAACAAAGAAAAATCAATTTTATGCTTGCAAAGGATAAGAGCATTGAGGTGGACGGGTGTTCGGGGTTTGTCTTTACAGCAAAATCGGGCAGACCGCTTATGCCGAATGGCGTAAATAGTGTTTTATACAACATTGTAGACGCATATAACAAAACCGAAGTAGAGAGAGCAAAAAAAGAGCATAGGAAAGCAGAGCTGTTACCAAAGTTTTCAGCTCATGTAATGCGTCACACAGCTTGTACCAGAATGGCAGAGTGCCGTATGGACGTAAAAGTTCTTCAATATATTATGGGACACGCTCATATAGATGTAACAATGGAAGTGTATAACCATATTGGAGAGCTGACAAGGATTGAAAATGAGATTGCAAGACTAGATAGTATGGTGTTAAATGCTTGACACCACAAAAAGAGAAATTGGTGTCAAATTGGTGTCAAAACAGAAAAATCACAATTTCAAAAGAAATAAGATACTGCAAACCATTGATTTTAAAGGGTTTGCAAAAAAAATTCTCAAAAAATTAGCACTCACCTCTTGACAGTGCTAATAATAAGTGTTATATTACAGCTAGAACAAAGGAAGGGGAACAAAAAGAGATAATAAAGATTCCACCGACCGGTGTTTGAGATGACAACAACACTTCAGAGTAAATCCGAATGTGCTAAATAAATTAATAAATGTCTTTTGAAAGGAGATATGACTTATGTTAATGCCTAGTATTTTTGGAGAGAACTTATTGGATGATTTCTTTGGAGAACCATTTGGAGGATATGATTACAGTGAATCCGGACTTATGACAACGGATGTAAAAGATACCGATAAAGGCTATGAAGTAACGATGAACATGCCTGGAGTTAAAAAAGAAGATGTAAAAGCAGAACTGAAAGATGGTTATCTGACAGTCAGTGCTGAGACGAACACGAAGAAAGATGAAAAAGCTGAAGATGGCAAGTACATCCGCCGTGAACGTTACAGTGGATCCTGCAGCAGGAGCTTTTATGTAGGCGACGGTGTCAAACAGGAAGACATCAAAGCAAAATTTGAAGACGGTACATTGAAACTGTTCGTACCGAAAGAAGCAGCAAAACCTGCTGTAGAACAGAAGAAATACATTTCCATTGAGGGATAATCAGAATGCGGATTGTAAGCGTCCGGTTACAAGGCTGCCAGATGAGGCAGCCGCTTAAAAAGAAAGTTAGTTAAATTCAGATAGATTTATAAGGAGGAACGACTTATGTTAATGCCTAGTATTTTTAATGATAACTTATTTGATGATTTCTTTGATTTTCCATTTTATGATGATAAAGCAGATCGTAAGATCCAGAGAAAACTGTATGGACATCATGCAGGCAATCTGATGAAGACAGATATCAAAGAGAAAAAAGATGGTTATGAACTGGAGATCGATCTTCCGGGATTCAAGAAAGATGAAGTTACAGCAGAACTGAATGACGGATATCTGACAGTCAGCGCTGCCAAAGGACTGGATCAGGATGAGCAGGAGAAAGAAACTGGTAAGTATATCCGTCGTGAACGTTACGCAGGAGCCTGCCAGAGAAGTTATTATGTAGGTGAAGATATCACGGAAGAAGATATCAAGGCTGAGTTTAAGCATGGTATCCTGAAACTCTTTGTCCCGAAGAAAGAAGTAAAACCGGCAGTAGAAGAGAAGAAATACATCAGTATCGAAGGATAATGACAACACGTTAAAAACTTTCAAATACACCATATGATGAGGGCAGCATACAGGAGCAAAATCCTGTATGCTGCCCTTTTTGCCATCTATATAAATGGAAATTTGAGAAAGTCTGGATAGTATAATGAAGTTAGGATTTGATCTGTATTTTGAGATGTGGAAAAAGGGAGAAATATCTATCAGAAAAGCTGTATAGTAGTGGTGAATCGAAAAATAAAATCTGAGAGAGTTTTCGGATGTAGGAATCGGAGAATTACAGATAATGAAAAATCAACCATGGGAAAGGGAATGTTTAGTGTTATGGCATGGACATTCCCTTTTCTGGACATTCTAATGTGCAAGTAATGCAGTCGGCAGAATTGGCAGAAAAAATATAGAAGTATAGAGAGCAGTTGTTTGAATATCTGGAATACTATAAACAGGACAGGGGATATTTGTTAAGTTTCAATTTTTAATAAAAATAAGAAGCGCGGAATCCAGAACTTGGAGTATCAAGGGAAAAGGATTTTGGAAGTAATTGTATAAGATATAAGGATAATAAGAGGAACATCTTGCTGGCATCGGCAAGCTGTATTATAGAAAAAGCCCTGCTTTATGCAAGGCTTTTGAAGTATGAGAAAGATTTTCATTTACCAGATTCCAAGCACATGCTGCATGGAAAGACTGGCGATCGTGATACCGATCCAACAGCAGAAACCAAGAGCGAGTGGCTTGCCGCCGGTTTTGATCAGCTTGATGATATTCGTATTCAGACCGACTGCACTCATGGCGAGGACGATGAAGAACTTGCTGAGTGTCTTCAGTGGAGTAAATACATCTGCGGATACGCCGGCTGAAGTTGCGATCGTTGTGATCACGGAAGCGAGAACAAAGTAGAGGATGAACATCGGGAAAATCTTTTTAAATTCCACTTTCTTTCCTTCGGCTTTGGAGCTGCGTGTCCGGATAAATGCGAGAACCAGTGTGATCGGGATGATCGCGAGCGTTCTGGTAAGTTTGACCGTAACTGCCTTATCCAGTGTGGCAGAACCGAGAGCGTAGAGCGAATCCCAGGTGGAAGCCGCTGCAGTTACGGAAGAGGTATCGTTGATCGCAGTTCCGGCAAAGATACCGAAGGCTTCCCCGCTTTTGGTTGAAAATCCAAGCAGTGCACCAAGTGACGGGAAGAACAGTGCGGCGAGCATGTTGAAAAAGAAGATAACAGAGATTGCCTGTGCAACTTCTTCATCATCCGCATCAATGACCGGTGCTGTTGCGGCAATTGCAGAGCCTCCGCAGATGGAAGATCCGACACCGACCAGTGTGGAAATATTTCCCGGTACATGCATAACTTTATGTAACAGATATGCAATGATCAGGGACGTTGAAATCGTCGTTACGATAATTGGCAGTGACTGTTTTCCGGTTTCCAGAATCACGGAGAGATTCAGTCCGAAACCGAGAAGGATTACAGCGTACTGAAGAACCTTCTTTGACACAAAAGTAATACCGTCCTGAAACATGGATTTGTTTTTTAATAATAAAGTAATGATCATTCCGGCAAGGATACCGAATACTGGTCCGCCGATGATTGGAAATGTCTGTCCGAGGACCCAGCATGGAACGGCGATGACCAGACAAAGTAAGATGCCTTTCCAGCTTTTTGTTATAAAATTCATAGAAATACCCCTTTCAAGTGAAATAAATAAGTTACTCTCATAACAATCTGTCCTATCATAGCATAAAAACAGCAGAATAAAAAGATAAAGGAAGGAAAATTCCCAAAGTAATTTGAGAATAAGGTGGAAATAACAAAAGATTCCCGATATAATAACAATATATGATTTTTGGGGATAAGGAGGTAAAGTGTGATAAAACGGGGAATCCGGACATTGCACAAAAGAAAGTGATGCATACACTGAAAAAATTTGTAAAATATTATGCGCCGTACAGGACAGTATTCTTTCTGGATCTGATCTGTGCGGCGATCATCAGTCTGGTGGATCTTGCATTTCCACAGATTTTAAGAACACTGACAAAGACTTTATTTACAGAGGATCCATCACAGATCCTTGGAGCACTTCTGCCGATCGGACTGGCTTTGCTTGTGATGTATATCATACAGACATTTTGTAAATATTATGTCAGTTATCAGGGTCATATGATGGGTGCCAACATGGAACGGGATATGCGCCAGAAGTTATTTGATCATTATGAGAGACTTTCTTTTTCTTATTATGACCAGAATAATTCCGGACAGATGATGAGCAAGCTGGTTTCGGATCTGTTTGATATTTCCGAGTTTGCGCACCATGGACCGGAGAATTTATTTATATCCGTAATTAAAATCGTTGGTTCGTTTACATTTTTGTTTCTTATTAACTGGAGACTGGCGATTCCGCTGCTTGTGATGGTTGTATTTATGCTGATCTTTTCTTATAAACAGAACCGTCAGATGCAGGAGACTTTTTATGGACAACCGGAGAAAGATCGGGGATGTCAATTCCAGTCTGCAGGATACACTTGCGGGAATCCGTGTGGTGCAGTCTTTTGCAAATGAAAAGATTGAACGGGAGAAATTCGAGAAAAGCAATGAAGGATTTCTGGTATCCAAGGATGCAAACTATCATTGTATGGGAAGCTTTATGAGTGGCAATCTTTTCTTCCAGGGAATGATGTATCTGATCACATTAGTGTTCGGCGGATGGCTGATCGCACATGGGAAAATGGAAGCTGCCGATCTTGCCATGTATGCGCTTTACATCGGAATTTTTATCAGCCCGATCCAGATTCTTGTGGAGCTTACCGAGATGATGCAGAAAGGTCTTTCCGGTTTCCGGCGCTTTCTGGATGTTGTGGAGACGGAGCCGGAGATTGTAAATGCACCGGATGCAGAGCCACTTGAAAATGTAAAGGGTGAAGTGGAATATAAAAATGTTTCTTTCCATTACAGTGATGATGATACGCCGGTACTGGATCGGGTATCTTTTAAGATCCCGGCTGGCAGATCCATTGCCCTTGTGGGACCGTCGGGAAGTGGAAAGACGACGATCTGTTCCCTGCTTCCAAGATTTTATGATGTGACCGGAGGTGTGATCACAATCGATGGGCAGGATGTAAGAAAGCTGACACTGGAAAGTCTGAGAAGTCAGATCGGGCTGGTACAGCAGGATGTCTATCTGTTCTGTGGATCAATCAGGGAAAATATTGCTTATGGAAAACCGGGGGCATCGATGGAAGAAATTATCGATGCGGCGAAGAAGGCAAATATCCATGAATTTATCATGTCCCTGCCGGATGGATATGAAAGCTTTGTAGGAGAACGAGGAACCCGTCTGTCGGGGGGACAGAAGCAGAGGATTTCGATTGCAAGAGTATTTCTTAAGAATCCGCCGATATTGATTCTGGACGAGGCGACCAGTGCGCTTGACAATGAGAGTGAGCGCTGGATCCAGCAGAGCCTGGAAGAGCTTGCGAAGAACCGGACCACGATCACGATCGCACACCGGCTTTCTACGATCCGTGATGCGGATGAGATTCTTGTGGTTGCAAATAATGGAATCGCTGAACGGGGAAATCATGATGAATTGCTTGAGCAGGGTGGAATTTATGCGCATTATTATGAGATGTCATGATGTTGGTGTCAAAAGGTATTTTGACCCCTTTGATACCAGATTGCTACGTGCTTTGCACTCTCGCAATCCTCAAAAACATGAGTAAGTGAGGAAATCAAAATAAGTAAACAAAAAAGCTTCTTTTCAGAAAAACAGGAGGGCCGTTTCTGAAAAAGAAGCTTTTTATATCGTAAAATTGTAAGCAGTGTGTGCTGGTCTATATTTGCAAAACATTACACAGCTTAATCACACATATGGCAGGCTGCGCATGCAGACGGTGTCGTTGCGCATCCGCCGAGAGCTGTCTCCCGAAGCTCTGCCGGAAGACGCTTTCCTACAGTGTACACCGCTTCCAGCATTTCATCGAATGGAATCAGCTGGCGTACTCCGGAAAGGGCGATCTCTGCAGCGATCGTTGCATTTGCCACACCGGCAGCATTACGGTTCTGGCAAGGATATTCGACCAGACCGCCGACCGGATCGCATACCAGACCGAGCATGTTCATAAGAACAGTGGATGCTGCGGCAAGGGATTGTTCCGGGGGATCCGCCCATCAGTTCAACGGTTGCAGATGCCGCCATTGCAGATGCGATTCCGACTTCTGCCTGACATCCGCCGACTGCTCCGGCGACAGTTGCATTGCGCATAGCAAGATAACCGATCGCGCTGGCATTATAAAGTCCCTGCTTGATCTGTTCATCGGAAAGCTCATAGGTTTCCAGGAGGGCAAGCAGAAGTCCCGAACGATACCGGCAGATCCCGGCAGTCGGGGGAAGCTACGATCACACCCATGGAAGCATTGGTTTCCAGAGTTGCCATCGCGTAAATGACAGCTCGTTCCAGAAGATCCCCGCAAAAGACCTTTTCCGGCGATCCTTGTGATCTGAGATTTTTTTTAGCTTCGC
>ENA-OQHF01001468-OQHF01001468.1-human-gut-metagenome-genome-assembly--contig:-NODE-1468-length-12956-cov-4.650869_pt1 | contig 12956 bp, 24 predicted proteins | sample MGYA00242559_ERZ504709 | MGnify/ENA primary metagenome ERZ504709 (study PRJEB26092, sample SAMD00036203) | human gut metagenome | host: Homo sapiens | study: EMG produced TPA metagenomics assembly of... | reverse complement strand
TTGACGAAGTTCTCATAAAGAAGGGACATATCACTCGGGATCCTGGACACGATATTGATAGTCAGGACGATGGAAATACCATTTCCAATGCCCTTCTCTGTAATACGCTCGCCCAGCCACATAAGCATTGCGGAACCCGCTGTTAAACTTGCAACAACTACGATTCCTTTAAGGAAGCTCATGTTCGGGATCATACCCTGACGTCCGAATCCGATTGCCATGGCAACAGACTCAAACAGAGCAAGACCAACCGTTACATAACGTGTGATTGCTGTAAGCTTTTTTCTTCCTTCTTCTCCGTCACGCTGCATCTCTTCCAGTGCCGGAATGGCAATGGTAAGAAGCTGAATGATAATGGAAGAAGTAATGTAAGGTGTGATGTTCAATGCGAAAATTGACATCTGAGTAAAGGAACCGCCGGTGAACGCATCAAAGAAATTGAATGCGTCACCGGTATTAGATTCAAACCACTGCTTAAAGAAGTCACTGTCGACTCCCGGTACAGGAAGCTGGGATCCGATTCTGATCACGAATATCATCCAGATCAGATAGAGAAGCTTTCTTCTCATTTCCTTTACTTTGAAAACACTCTTAAGAGTCTCAAACATTAGATCACCTCTACTGTACCACCAGCAGCTTCAATTTTTGATTTTGCAGTCTCGCTGACAGCGTTTACTTTAACATTAAGTTTTTTTGTAAGCTCGCCGTTTCCAAGGATCTTAACACCATCACCGATCTTGGAGATTGCACCGCTTGCAAGTAAGCTGTCAACTGTAACCTCTGCGCCATCCTCAAAACGATTGAGAACGTCTACATTGATTGCGATAATTTCTTTAGAGTTTCTGTTAGTGAAACCTCTCTTAGGAATACGTCTGTATAAAGGCATCTGACCTCCCTCGAATCCCGGTTTCTTGTGTCCGGAACGAGCAAGCTGTCCTTTATGTCCTTTACCAGCAGTTTTGCCGTTTCCTGAACCATGTCCACGGCCTCTTCTGAAGTTATCGCTATGCTTGGAACCCTCTGCGGGTCTTAAGTTTGATAATTCCATTCTGGCACCTCCTTAATCTTCTACTTTTACCAGGTGCTGCACCTGCTGAATCATTCCTCTGGTTGCAGCGTTGTCTGGCATCTCAACTGTTTTATGCATCTTAGTAAGACCCATAGCTTTTACAGTTTTTTTGTGTTTCGGTACTGCACCGATTGGAGATTTTACCAGTGTAACCTTGATTGTATCTGCCATTTCCATATCCTCCTTAACCCAGAATCTCATCTACAGATTTTCCGCGGAGCTTTGCAACCTCTTCCGGAGTCTTTAACTGGCTCAGGCCTGCGATTGTTGCCAGAACTACGTTCTGTTTATTTCTGGAACCCATACATTTTGTACGGAGTTTTTGATACCTGCAAGCTCGATTACGGCACGTGCCGGGCCACCGGCGATAACTCCAGTACCTTCCGGAGCTCTCTTCAGAAGCATCTCAGCGCTTCCGAATTTTCCGATGAAGTCATGTGTAATGGAATTGTTCTCGTCTCTTGCAACAGTAACAAGCTTCTTCATAGCGTCCTCTTTACCTTTGCGGATCGCCTCCGGAATTTCTGCTGCTTTTCCTAAACCTGCACCAACGTGTCCATTGCCGTCACCTACAACAACTAAAGCTGTGAAACGGAAGTTACGACCACCTTTAACAACCTTGGTAACACGCTTGATTGATACTACTTTATCTTCTAACTCTAACTGACTAGCATCAATAAGATTACGTTTCATGTGTTCTTTTCCTCCTCTTAGAATTTCAGTCCAGCTTCTCTTGCTGCATCTGCCAGTGCTTTAACTTTTCCGTGGTAGATATATCCACCTCTGTCGAAAACAACGCTCTCGATACCTGCCTCAACAGCTTTTTTACCGATCACTGTTCCAACTTTTGCTGCAGCCTGTACATCATCAGTGTTCTCAAGCTCTGCTTTTACGTCCTTCTGGAGAGTAGAAGCGGATACTAAAGTTTTACCAACTGTGTCATCAATAATCTGTGCATAGATGTGCTTGTTGGAACGAAATACTGCCAGACGAGGAGTAGTTGCAGTTCCGTTTAAATGATGACGTAATCTTCTATGCTTCTTTTCGCGAATTTCGCTTCTGGATGCTTTGTTAATCATATTCTCACTCTCCTTAATTATTTCTTACCGGTCTTACCGACTTTACGTCTGATAACTTCGTCAACGTACTTGATTCCCTTGCCCTTGTATGGCTCAGGTCTTCTCTTGTCTCTGATCTCAGCTGCGTACTGGCCAACTTTTTCTTTGCTGATACCAGATACGATGATCTTGTTTCCGTCAACTGTGGACTCAAGACCTTCTGGATCTTCCATCTCTACCGGGTGAGAATATCCGAGGTTAAGTACAAGTTTCTTGCCCTGCTTAGCAGCTCTGTAACCAACACCGTTAACCTCAAGCTCTTTTTTGTATCCTTCACTTACACCAACAACCATGTTGTGGATAAGGCTTCTTGTTAAGCCGTGAAGGGCTTTGATTCTCTTTAAGTCGTTCGGTCTTGTTACAACTACATGACCGTCTTCAACTTTGATCTCTAACTCTGTCGGGAGTGCTCTCTCAAGTGTTCCCTTAGGTCCTTTTACTGTTACAACGTTTCCATCTGCGACTGTAACCTCAACGCCAGCTGGAATTGCAACCGGAAGTCTTCCGATTCGTGACATAAATTTGTCCTCCTTACTTAGATTGTCGGAGAGGGCCCCTGCCCTCTCTGTTTTCAGTTTAAAAGCTATATGACTGCTTCGTTAAGCGGCTTGCATTCATTAAGTTGCTTTCGGCCTACCAAACGAATGCAAGTACCTCGCCACCAACCTGAAGCTTACGAGCCTCTTTGTCAGTGACAACGCCTTTGTTTGTGGAAAGGATTGCGATACCAAGTCCACCAAGAACCTTCGGAAGCTCATCCTTGCCTGCGTATACACGAAGACCTGGTTTGGAGATTCTCTTAAGTCCTGTGATGATCTTCTGGTTTTTGTCCTCACCATATTTCAGTGTGATGTGAAGAGTTTTAACAACTCCATCCTCAACCATATCATATTTTGCGATGTATCCCTCATCTACAAGGATGTTTGCGATAGCAATTTTCATCTTGGATGCCGGTACGTCTACAGTGTCATGTTTTGCAGTATTTGCGTTACGGATTCTTGTAAGCATATCTGCGATCGGATCGCTCATTGTCATGTAAGTTTCCTCCTCTTTCTTCAGACTTTACATGTCGTGTGAATATTATTTAAATGATTAAAAAGTTGCTTTCGCCTCGGCCTACCAGGAAGCTTTCTTAACACCCGGGATCTGACCTTTGTATGCCAGCTCACGGAAGCAGATTCTGCAAATTCCGTATTTTCTCAGGTATGCATGTGGACGGCCACAGATTCTGCAGCGAGTATACTCTCTTGTGGAGAATTTAGCTTTACGCTGCTGTTTAATTTTCATTGCTGTCTTAGCCATGAATCTTTTCCTCCTATTTAGCAAATGGCATGTTGAATAATGTCAGTAATTCGCGTGCCTCTTCATCTGTTTTAGCAGTTGTAACGAAGATAACGTCCATTCCTCTTACTTTATCAACCTTATCGTACTCAACCTCTGGGAAGATCAGCTGCTCTTTGATACCAAGAGCATAGTTTCCTCTGCCGTCGAATGCGTTCGGGTTAACACCACGGAAGTCACGTACACGTGGAAGAGCAAGGTTGATAAGACGATCAGCGAACTCATACATCTTCTCGCCTCTCAGAGTAACTTTACATCCGATCGGCATACCCTCTCTGATTTTGAAGTTAGCAACAGATTTTTTAGCTTTTGTAGCGATTGCTTTCTGTCCTGTAACAAGTTCCATATCTGCGATTGCAGCGTCAAGAAGTTTAGCGTTCTCTTTTGCCTCGCCAACACCCATGTTAACAACGATTTTCTCGAGTTTTGGCACTTCCATTACGTTTTTGTATCCGAATTTCTTGGTCATGGCATCCATGATCTCGTTCTTGTAAAGATCTTTTAATCTACTCACCTTTATATGCCTCCTCTCTTAATTAATCGATTGTCTTTCCTGTTGCTTTGGCAACACGAACTTTTTTGTCTCCGTCCATCTTGAATCCAACTCTTGTAGCTTTTCCGTCTACAACGAGCATTACGTTGGAGATATGAAGCGGAGCTTCTTTTGTCACGATTCCACCGTTCTGATTAGCTGCGGACGGTTTAGCGTGCTTTGTAACCATGTTTACGTTCTCAACAACTACTGTGTTGTCTTTTACGTTAACTGCAAGGACCTTTCCGTCCTTACCTTTATCTTTTCCAGCGATTACCTTTACAGTATCACCTTTTTTAATTTTCATAGCTGACATTCGGCACCCTCCTATAATACTTCCGGAGCTAAGGAAACGATCTTCATGAATTTCTTCTCACGAAGCTCTCTGGCAACTGGTCCAAAGATACGTGTTCCTCTCGGAGTTAAGTCATCCTTGATAATTACGGCAGCATTTTCATCGAAACGGATGTAAGATCCGTCTTTACGACGAGCGCCTTTTTTAGTTCTAACAACTACAGCTTTAACAACGTCACCTTTTTTAACAACGCCGCCTGGTGTTGCATCTTTAACCGTAGCAACGATTGTGTCACCGATGTTTGCATATCTTCTTGTAGAGCCGCCCATAACACGAATACAAAGGATTTCTTTTGCACCAGTGTTGTCGGCAACTTTCAGTCTAGTTTCCTGCTGAATCATACTGGTTTCCTCCTTATTTAGCTTTCTCTACGATCTCAACCAGTCTCCATCTCTTGTCCTTGGACAGCGGTCTGGTCTCCATTACCTTAACGGTATCTCCGATGTTGCACTCATTGTTCTCATCATGAGCTTTTAATTTATATGTTCTCTTCACGATTTTTTTGTAAAGAGGATGTTTTACATGGTCTTCAATTGCAACTACGATGGTCTTATCCATTTTGTCGCTGACAACCTTACCCACGCGGGTTTTTCTCAGATTTCTTTCCACGATTATGTCCTCCTGTCCTATTTGGAAGCGTTTGCCTGCTCAGTGATTACTGTCTGGATTCTGGCAATATTTTTACGAACCTCTTTGATTCGTCCTGTATTGTCTAACTGGTTTGTTGCATTCTGAAATCTCAGATTGAAAAGCTCTTTTTTAGCAGCTACTAATTCTTCATTCAGTTCTGCAACTGACTTTGCTTTTAAATCTTCCACGAACTTATTAATTTTCACTGTTATCACCGCCTTCTAAGTCTGCACGAGAAACGATTTTACATTTACATGGTAACTTGTGCATTGCAAGACGTAATGCTTCACGGGCAACCTCTTCGGACACGCCTGCAATCTCAAACATAACACGACCTGGTTTTACTACTGCTACCCAGTACTCCAGAGCGCCTTTTCCGGAACCCATTCGAGTCTCAGCTGGTTTAGCTGTTACCGGTTTATCCGGGAAAATCTTAATCCAAACTTTACCGCCACGTTTGATGTAACGGGTCATAGCAACACGGGCTGCCTCGATCTGATTAGATCTGATCCAACATGGCTCAGTAGCAACAAGACCGAAATCACCATAGTTGATAACATTGCCTCTAAGGGCTTTTCCTCTCATGGAGCCACGGAATTGTTTACGACGTTTTACTCTTTTTGGCATTAACATTATTTATCGCTCCCTTCCTTAGTTCCTTTTGTCGGAAGAATCTCACCATTGTAGATCCATGCCTTAACACCAACTTTACCGTATGTGGTGTCTGCTTCCGCAAAGCCATAGTCAATATCTGCACGAAGTGTCTGAAGCGGGATTGTTCCCTCGCTGTAGAACTCTGTACGAGCCATATCAGCTCCGCCGAGACGTCCGGATACGGAAGTCTTGATTCCCTTAGCGCCAGCCTTCATTGTTCTCTGCATTGTGGACTTCATAGCACGTCTGAAAGAAATACGGTTCTCAAGCTGAAGAGCAATGTTCTCAGCAACCAGCTGTGCATCCTTGTCCGGTCTCTTAACTTCTTTGATGTCAACGATAAGCTTCTTGTCTGTATATTTCTGAAGCTCAGCTTTAACTTTCTCGATCTCTGCGCCGCCCTTACCGATTACGATACCAGGTTTTGCTGTGTAGATGATGATCTTAACTCTGTCAGATGCTCTCTCGATCTCGATCTTGGAAACACCTGCGCTGTATAATTTCTTTTTAAGGAATGTTCTGATGTTGTAGTCTTCTACCAGGTAGTCAGCAAACTTGTCTTCTGCATACCATCTGGAATCCCAATCCTTGATAACTCCGACTCTAAGGCCATGCGGATTAACTTTCTGTCCCATGCTTTTCCTCCTTACCTTTCATCAAGCACAACTGTGATATGGCTAGTTCTCTTCTCGATTCTGTAAGCTCTACCCTGTGCTCTCGGCTGAATTCTCTTCATTGTAGGTCCCTTATCTGCATAGCATGCTGCAACATAAAGGTTGTCTGCGTTCATTCCGTTGTTGTTCTCAGCGTTTGCTACTGCTGACTCAAGCAGTTTTTTGATCACGCTGGAAGCGTATCTCGGATTGTATGTCAGGATACCAAGTGCTGTCTGTACATCTTTGCCACGGATCGCATCTAATACGTAGCAGGCTTTCTGAACAGAAATTCTTGCATAAGATAACTTTGCAGACGGCCTTGTCTCTCTATTATTCTCATTTCTGGCTCTCTTTATCTGGCTTCTATGTCCTTTTGCCATCTTAAAGTGCCTCCTTTCTTAAATTCGATATCTAAGTTATCTGCCAGCTGTCTTAAATTGACAGCGGGCAGTTATAAATCTGATGACTAGCGTACTCCGGACTTCTTCTCGTCTTTTCCGTGTCCTCTGTAAGTTCTTGTTGCAACGAACTCACCAAGTTTGTGTCCTACCATATCCTCTGTGATATATACCGGCACATGTTTTCTTCCGTCATGAACAGCGATTGTGTGTCCTACGAAAGACGGGAAGATTGTGGAACGGCGAGACCAAGTTTTGATTACGGATTTATCATTTGCAGCATTAAGAGCGTCTACTTTTTTAAGTAAGCTCTGGTCTGCAAAAGGTCCTTTTTTCAGTGAACGAGACATGCTTTCTCCTCCTTATTATTTCGATAATGCTTTTCCATCGCGTCTTCTTACGATGTACTTGTTGGACTGTTTGTTTTTCTTTCTGGTCTTCAGGCCGAGAGCAGGTTTGCCCCACGGTGTACAAGGACCTGGGCGTCCGATACCGGTCTTACCTTCACCACCACCATGTGGATGGTCATTCGGGTTCATTACGGAACCACGAACTGTAGGTCTGATACCCATGTTACGTTTTACGTCCGGCTTTACCGATGTTAATAAGGTTGTGATCTCCGTTTCCGATTACACCAACAGTTGCGCGGCATACGATCGGAACCATTCTCATCTCACCGGAAGGAAGACGAAGTGTTGCGTACTTTCCTTCTTTAGCCATGAGCTGTGCGCCGTTTCCTGCAGAACGAACCATCTGTCCGCCTTTTCCAGGATGAAGCTCAATGTTGTGAACCATAGTACCAACCGGGATAAGTTCCAGTGGGAGGCAGTTTCCAACACGAACCTCAGCTTCCGGACCATTGTAAACCTTCTGGCCTACTTTAAGTCCCTCTGGAGCGAGGATGTAAGCTTTCTCGCCATCTGCGTAGCAGATCAGAGCGATGTTAGCTGTTCTGTTCGGATCGTACTCGATTGTTTTAACTGTTGCAGGGATTCCACTTTTCTTCTCTTGAAGTCGATGATTCTGTATTTTCTTCTGCTTCCGCCACCCTGATGTCTTACAGTGATTTTACCCTGATTGTTACGTCCAGCGTTCTTCTTAAGGGAAGTAACGAGGGATTTCTCTGGTTTTGCAGCTGTAATCTCAGAGAAGTCGGAACCAGTCATATGTCTTCTAGACGGTGTATATGGGTTATAGCTTTTGATTCCCATGATGTTTCTCCTTTCGAATTTGTTCTCGTGCTTTCGTGCACATATTCGCGATAATCAGAGTGACACTGTGTCACTCATACCGCTCTTGGCTTGATCTTCTAATTAAAGTCCTTCGAAGATCTCGATATCTTTGCTCTCTTCTGTAAGAGCTACGATAGCTTTTTTAGTCTTAGCAGTTTTTCCAACTACCATTCCACGGCGTTTTTTCTTTCCATCACTGTTGATGGTGTTTACGCTCTTAACTTTTGTTCCCTCGAACATCTTCTCAACAGCCTCTTTGATCTGAGTCTTGTTAGCTTCCGGATGTACAAGGAATGTATATTTCTTCTCACCCATGTCTGCCATGGATTTCTCTGTGATAACCGGACGGATGATTACGTCATAGTACTGAATACTTGCCATTATGCGTATACCTCCTCGATAGATGCAACGGCATCCTTTGTAACAACTACGGTGTTGTGTTTCATAACATCGTATGTGTTGATTGTAGCCGGTGTTGCAGTTTCCACGTCAGCGATGTTTCTTGCGGAAAGAACTACGTTCTGATCGTTGTCAGCTGTGATTACAAGAGCTTTCTCTGCTTTCAGGTTTGTAAGAACCTTCTGCATCTCTTTTGTCTTAACCTCAGCAAGTGCAAGGCTGTCAACAACAACAAGTTTATTATCCTGAACCTTGGATGTCAGAGCGGATTTAAGAGCTGCTCTTCTTTCCTTCTTGTTCATTTTTACTTCATAATCTCTCGGAACCGGAGCGAATACAACACCGCCGCCTGTCCACTGTGGTGCACGGATGGAACCCTGTCTTGCATGACCTGTTCCTTTCTGTCTCCACGGTTTTCTTCCGCCGCCTCTTACCTCAGAACGAGTTTTCGCTTTCTGAGTTCCCTGACGGTTATTTGCAAGCTGACGAACAACTGCAAGATGAACGAGATGCTCGTTGATCTCAACGCCGAATACTGCGTCATTCAGCTCCATTGTGCCAACTTCATTGCCTTCCATATTATAAACAGTTACATTAGCCATTCTGATGCTCCTCCTTTCCTATTATAAGGACTTTACTGTCTCTTTGATTGTAACCAAAGATTTCTTAGGTCCTGGAACAGCACCCTTAACTAACAGTAAGTTATTTTCTGTATCTACACGTACGATCTCAAGATTCTGAACAGTTACCTGAACATGTCCCATGTGACCTGGCATATGTTTTCCTTTGAAAACCTTGCTCGGATCGGAGCAAGCGCCGTTGGAACCTGCATGACGATGATATTTAGAACCGTGAGCCATAGGTCCTCTGGACTGGCCATGTCTCTTGATAGCGCCCTGGAAGCCTTTACCTTTGGAAACTGCAGTAGCATCGATATGATCTCCTGCTGCAAAGATATCAGCCTTGATTTCCTGTCCAACCTCATACTCGCCGGCATTGTCAAATCTGAACTCTTTTACAAATCTCTTTACAGCTACACCAGCTTTGTCAAAGTGGCCTTTCTCCGGTTTGTTGACCAGTTTCTCTCTGATCTCGCCGAAGCCAACCTGAACTGATGTGTATCCATCGTTCTCCTCAGTTTTAACCTGAGTTACAACGCAAGGACCTGCCTGTAAAACAGTTACCGGAATTAACATTCCATCTTCATTGAAGATCTGAGTCATTCCGACTTTAGTAGCTAAAATAGCTTTCTTCATTTCTTTCTTCCTCCTTATAGCGGATTACCATTCGGTAATCATATAGTTAATGTCAAATGACATTATTAGCGGTTTTTCATCTTGATATCGATGTAAACACCAGCCGGCATTTCCAGTCTGGAAAGTGCATCTACTGTTTTCTGAGTTGGTGTCAGGATATCGATAAGTCTCTTATGTGTTCTCTGCTCAAACTGCTCTCTGGAATCTTTGTATTTATGAACAGCTCTTAAGATTGTAACAACCTCTTTCTTAGTAGGAAGCGGAACCGGTCCACTTACCATTGCTCCGTTCTTCTTTACTGTCTCGATGATCTTTGCTGCAGATGCATCAACGAGCTGATGATCATACGCCTTTAATGTGATTCTCATTACCTGATTTGCCATAAAAAAAGTCTCCTCCTATTCGTACTTATATAGCAGTACGACAAGCGGCGACTGTACACATCTCCGTGTGTGTCATGGTATATTTACACACACGCCCATCCCAAGATGGTTATTGAACTTTGTACAGTGACTTGTCGTCAGTTTCCTAACTTGACATTCGCTCCACGGAAAACCTGCCAGTGTGGCAGCAACCTCGCGCTTCATAGCTATCAATGTCACAGCAAGGATTAGTATATACGATGATTCTTCAGAATGCAAGCCTTTTTTTGACTGCTTCTATGGTCGTTTTAAAAAAGAAGAAAATGGCTCATTTCTGAACCATTTTCTTCTTATATAATAGGTACTTATTTTATTCTTCCATATCGTCCACATCACCACTGATGATATCCGAGTAATCAAACAGTGTAACCTTCGTGATGTCATCCTTAACGATATCCGGTGCATCACCGGCCTTCTTTACGCGGCTTGCAAGCTGCGCTGCGGAATAAGACGGCATCGCAAGGCTTCCAATGGTAACCGGCTCCTCTTCCTCTTCCGGAACCTCTTCGACCTTTCCGGCCGGATGCGGCTTTCTGTTTTCTTCAACCGTACGTTCTGCCATTTCCAGTCTGGAAAGCATATCTGCTTCTTCTGAAGTGGCTGCTGCAATCTCTTTCTTAAGTTCCGCATGAGCCTCACTTGCGGCAGTCTGTGCAGTCTGCTGTATGGCAGCCTTCTTTTTATTCTCCGAATAGCCTGTAACATCCTCTTCGTCAATCTCATCTACGAAACCGCCCGTACGGACCTTACGCTTATCTGCTTTTTTATTTTTGTGTTTTCGTGCCTTTTCTTCCTGAATGATCTCTTTTTCTTCTTCCTTCATTCTTCTGGCACGTGCTTTTTCTTCCTGCTTCAGTTCTTTCCTGGACTTCACATAACCCGGTTCCGGATCGTTCACATCTTCCTCAATATCATCCGGCTCTTTCTTCCAGAGCTCTGCGATCACATACAGGATGATCAGGAACAATACGACCAGACCAAGAATGATCAGGCCTTCAATACTTTCTGTAGCCACCATAAGATATCCCACATAGCCAATGGTAACTACAACTTTCGGAACATAATCTCCAACCTTAATGGTAAAAGTCTTTCCTCCGGAAACGGACTGATCTGTTACTGTTCCGGTTCCCTTGGAGGCATCGAGATTGGTGATCGTATATTTATATGTCTCGGAATCTTTCTGTACAAGGATCGGAGTACCTGCGCTGATCGCAGAACTCTTCTCCGGGATCGCATATGTAACAGATCCGACTGGGAGGTTCGTTGCCTTATCGGATTTATCCACGATCACTGTTCTCACCCCGAAGAACGGCGGAAGAACAAGTCCCAGTACACAGATCAGTGTGCATATCACAACAAAATGTACGATAAATTTCAATACTTTTGACATAGGTAATCTTCCTCTTTCATATTTGTAGGTACTTTGAAGCGGAAAGGGATACAGCGGGAATCGGTCTTCCTTTCCGTCTGTATCCCTTTATATTCCACATCCGCAGAACTCTACCTTTTCTGCGGACTGCTCTGTCCCAACTGATTACTGGTTGCTTAAATACTGTTCAATGCTCTCCATCGCTGCATTCTCATCATCACCATTGGCAGACAGTGTAATCTCTTCTCCAGCGTCAAGTCCCAGGGTCATCATTCCCATAATACTCTTTGCATTGACTCTTTTTTTGCCAATCTCAACATAAATTTCACTGTTAAACTGGCTTGCCACCTGAACAAGCTGTGCTACAGGTCTTGCCTCCAGTCCAGTGGATAAGTTGATAGTGATTGGTTTTTAATCATAATAGCTCCTCCTTGTTCTCCCGCAGCTCATCTGCGATCTCACTCAGCTTGCGAAGCCGGTGATTCACACCTGATTTGCCCACCTGCGGATTCAACATCATACCTAATTCTTTCAGTGTAGCATCCGGATACTGCAGTCTCAGCCTGGCTATCTGTGCCAGTCCATCGCTCAAGCTCTCAAAGCCAATAGTTCTGCTGATCAGCTGTATATCTTCCACCTGTCTCACTGCCGCATTTACCGTTTTATTGATATTCGCAGCCTCACAGTTCACCTTACGGTTTACCGTGTTACGCATTTCCTTAAGTATCCGGATGTTCTCCAGATCCATCAGTGCTACATTCGCCTCCATGACTGCCAGCATGTCAACGATCTGTGCGCCCTCCTTCACATAGACCACATATGATTTCTTGCGCGCCACAATTTTAGCTTCTACGTGAAAGCTGCGGATAATCCCCTGTAATTGTTCTGCTTTCCTGCTGTCCGGACACACGATTTCAAAATGATATCCTTTCTCTGGATCACTGATCGAACCGGACGACAAAAAAGTGCCGCGAATAAATGCCCGCTTGCAACAGTTCATCTGAACCACAAGCGAATTATCCATTTCAAGTAAACCGGTTTCGTTATCCACAGAAAGCTTCGTCCCCTGCAGTACTTCCTCTGTTCTGACAGGATCAGCAACCTCAACAAGATATACCTTACCCCGTTTGAGATGAGACCCTTCCCGGATAACAATCGCTGTCTCTATATTAAAGGTTTTTCGCAATAATGTAAAGCTTTTTCTTGCAACTGCTTCATTTTCTGTCTGGATCCACAGTTTCCTGTTTCCATCCGACATTTTTTCTACACGGCCGCAGCCGCAGAGCAGTGCCGCCAGTTCTGCCACCTGACAGTGCCTAGCCAGACTAAGCTGTCCTGCAAGTTCTTCTTTGACTTTTCCTGAAAATGACATCCCGAACCCTCTTTTACTGTTTCCCTGCCGCCCTTTTCATCGCGGCAGTTATTTTTTCAGAAGTCTGTCCTTCTCCGCATCCCTGTGCTCCAGGCGGATGCCGTATTCATCCGATTTGGAAAGCCTGGAAAAAAGTTCTCTGGCAATCGTAAC
>ENA-OQHF01001467-OQHF01001467.1-human-gut-metagenome-genome-assembly--contig:-NODE-1467-length-12962-cov-3.799610_pt1 | contig 12962 bp, 19 predicted proteins | sample MGYA00242559_ERZ504709 | MGnify/ENA primary metagenome ERZ504709 (study PRJEB26092, sample SAMD00036203) | human gut metagenome | host: Homo sapiens | study: EMG produced TPA metagenomics assembly of... | reverse complement strand
TCGCCGGTGTCGGAAACCATGATGTTGGCCGGCTTGACGTCACGATGAATCACGCCGTGCGAGTGGGCCACGAACAGGCCTCGCGCGGTCTGAATCAGGATGGGCAGCAGTTCGATGGGATCCATCGCGCCCTTGCTGTGGAACAGGTCCGCCAACGATTTCGAGGGGACGTATTCCATAATCAGAAAGCCGATGCCGTCATGCTCGTAATATTCGAACAGCGCAGCGATGTTCGGATGCGCAAGATTGGCGGAATTATGGGCTTCGGCACGCAGGCGGCGTAGCTTGGCCTCGGCGTTGGTCACGTCCGAGCGCAGCGCCTTGATGGCCACTTCACGGCCGAGCTGAATATCGTAGCCTTTCCAGACCTCGCCCATACCGCCTTGCGCAAGACGCGAATCAAGACGATATCGGCGGTGAATAAGCTGTCCTTCGATAAGTTTCACTGCTGCAAAGCCTCCTGCATCATCGCGCACCTGTTCGTCGAGCTGGCCCTGCCCTGCTCCTGCTGCAAGCGGGAGGACGGCGTCATCGTCATTCAGGGCAAGACCTACGACGGCAGCAGCGCCCGCGTCACAATCAAAGGCGAGGAGGTGAGATACTACGGCAAGCAACGGACACTCGCGGCCATACGAGCGGGCCAATGTAGGCCGCCCGCCCTTCGGCCGTGACAAACTGCCAGAGATGCAGGTCATCACGGACGCCAAGGAGCTCGAGAAACACACCTACATCAAGACCAGAAACCCGGCCGTTTTCCCGAAGAAGGAGCGGCTCGGTCTGGCGCAGAGGATGATGAACGAGGCCAGCGACCTCGTCGCCGATCTGATGGAGGCCAACGATCTGCTCCTGACGGATCCCGAGGAGCGTGAGCTCAGGTATCGCGCGCAGCGGTCAGCGCTTCGCAACTGCCGAAAGCTGATCCACCACATCGAGCTCGCGCATGAGATCCTCAGCGGCTTCGGCGATGACGCCTTTGCATACTGGGCGAAGATGGCGGCCGGCGTGAAGAACCAGACCGCCAAATGGTACAAAACGGATAAAGAGAGGGCCACCAAGCTGGACGCACAGAAGCGTCACCAGTGAGGCGGCCCTCGGGGTATGCCTTGTTTTTTCGTGCCGGCTCGGCCAACAACGCCCGCAACGTCAACACCGATGGCACTCTGAACAGGAACAACGCCTACAACGGCAACAACGGCCTGCGCCCCGCTTCGATGGATCGCCCGACTTATTAACCGCCCGGAGACGGACGGCGAACACTGTGCCCCATCATCCAAGGAAGGCATATCCCTCCCGCAGCCGCGGCCGTCTGACCGGCCCGGTCATGGGTAAACACAAGACCGCCGATGCCCCCGGCGGCGCACGCAAAGCGTGGCCGGAGCTATACACGGCGGGGAGACTTTTCAATGGAGAATATCGTAAACAGCACCATCGCGCTCTACAAAGCATACCGCAAAACCCGCTGCGGAAAGCGCGACAACCCGACCGCCATGCGCTACCGCATGGAGGCCATCGAGCGCACCGTCGCCCTCTCTGAGAGGCTCCAGCGGCGCGACTATTCCTTCGGGCCCTACTACCCCTTCAAGGTGTACGAGCCCAAGGAGCGGCTCGTCCTCGCCATCGACTTCGAGGGCAAAGTCGTCCAGCACTCGCTCTGCGACAACGTCCTCGAGCCGGCGTTCTCCCGGCGCTTCATCCGGGACAACTACGCCGGCCAGATCGGCAAAGGCACCCACGACGGCCTCGACCGTCTGGCTGCGGCTATGCGCCACTATTTCTTCAGCCGAAAGGCAGCAGACGAAGCAGCCCGCAAGGCTGCCGGCCTGCCGCCCCGGCCGATGAACGAGTGGGACTACGCCGACGACTGGGTACTGAAGGGCGATTTTTCAAAGTTCTTTTACACCCTGCTCCATTCCTACTGTTACGAAACGGCCCGCCGGGCCCTGAAGTGGCTGAAGGATCCCGAGCTGATCGACTTCGCTGAGTGGCTGCTATGGCTCATAATCGACAGCACGCCAGACCCCGGCATCCCGATCGGCAACCAGTCGAGCCAACTGCTCGCGCTGCTCTATCTGGACGCCTTCGACCACTGGCTGAGGGATGACCGCGGCCTCGTATATGGCAGGTACATGGACGACTTCTACATCATCCACAGCGACAAGCTGCTGCTCCGGCAGATACTCAAGGAGATCGAGGCGTACATCAAGCCGCTCGGCCTTCGGCTGAACGGCAAGACGCAGATCCTCCCGCTGAAGAACGGCATCGACTTCCTCGGTTTTCACACCTACCTCACGCAGACCGGCAAGGTCGTGAGGAAAGTGCGAGCCAAGAGCATCGACAACATGAAGCGCAAGATCCGCAAGTTCCGCGGGCTGGTGGACTCCGGCAAGATGACACTCGACAGCGTCGTGCAATCCTACGCGAGCTGGACGGGCCACATCTCACACGGCAACACCTACCACCTGCGGCAGAACATGGACGCCTATTTCTTCAGCTATTTCCCGGAGCTCAAACCATCACCGAAAGGAGACACAACTTATGGCCCAAAAACTGAGCAACCTCGCAAACAAGTCGAAGGTCAAGTTCGGCAGCCTATACGGCAGCCCGATCGTCTGGATCGTGGCCGATAAGAACCACGCAGGCTACCCCTCCAACAGCGTCACGCTCGTGACCAACCAGATCATCAAGATGCTGTGCTTCGACGCGACAGAACCGAGTAACGGCAACAGCGACCGCCGCAGCTACGGCAACAACCGCTACATCTACTCGAACCTGCGCCAGTGGCTCAACAGCCCCGCGGCTGCCGGCCAGTGGTACACCGCACAGCACTCCGCAGACCAGACGCCGGACTCCTCCCGCGTCTGGATCGGCTACAACGCATACAGCGGCCTCGCCGGTTTTCTGAACGCCTTCACCGCCAACGAGCGGGCAGCTCTGCTGAACACCACCATCACGGTCGGCAAGAGCTCCACAGACGGCGGCGGGACGGAGACCTGCACGGACAAGATCTTTCCCCTGTCCTGCACTGAGGTCGGCCTGAGCGGCGACCACGTCTGCGGCAGCAAGCTGGCGATCTTCGGCGACAACAACAGCCGCATCGCCACCGTGACGGCCTCCTGCGTCGCCAATTCCAACTATTCCAGCAACCCGGGCTCTGGTGCCGCGTGGTACTACTGGCTGCGGGACGCCTATGCCGGCTCGGCCTACTACGCCCGCGGCGTCCTCGCCGATGGCACTCTGAACAGGGGCCTCGCCTACCGCGGCCACAACGGCCTGCGCCCCGCTTGTAATCTGTCCTCTGATCTCCTGATCTCCGACTCCGTCGACTCGGATGGATGCTATACAGTGATCTACAATCAGGCGCCCACAGCGCCGTCGTCCATCACTGTCCCGAGCGAAGTGCTCGGCGGCGAGAACCTGAGCATCTCGTGGGCGGCCTCCACCGACCCCGACGGCAACCTCTCCGGCTACGTTCTGGAGCGCAAGGTCGGGAGCGGCACATGGGCGCAGGTCTACAAAGGATCCGCGCGCACCTACACCGACACCATCACCTACGGATGGACGAGCGTGCAGTACCGCGTCAAGGCATACGACGCCGCCGGCGCGGAGAGCGCGTACACCACCAGCGCCACCCGCACCGTCACCAATAATCGACCGCCCGTCATCAGCGGCACGGACGGCGCCCTCGGCAGCTTCAGCACGGCGGCCCCGTCCTACGAGTACACCGTCACCGACGCCGACGGCCATCAGGTCGACGTCGTGGAGATGCTGGACGGCGTCACGCTGCGCAGCTACACCGTGACCCTCGGCCAGACCAACACGCTGACGATCGGCTCCGAGGCGTGGCTGAAGGTCGTGAACGGCAGCCACACCCTGAAGATCGTGGCGACCGACGCCAAGGACGCCAGCGTCACCCGCACGCTGACCTTCACCAAGGCCGTCACGTCCGTCGAGTTCGAGCAGACCCTCGCTATGGAGGCCGACGCCATGCCGACCAAGGCCCTCGTCAACATTCAGGGCAATTTCCCGGCCGGCTGCACGCTTCAGGTCTGGATCTGCAACAACGGCAACGACGCGAGCCCGACGTGGGAGGACATCACGCAGAAGGCCCGCACCGGCCAGAAGCACTATTTCACCAACCAGACCAAGACGGCCGCAGCGTGGGGCGTCAAGGTCAAGGCCAAGCTGCTCCGCGGCTCCGCTACGGAGACCTGCTACATCCAGTCGATCGGAGGTAACTTTGCATGATTAAACACAGAGCCGACAGCATCCAAAAGCTGAACGACGAACAGGCCGCAGAGGCCAAGAAGGACAAAACCATCGCCGAGCAGGCTGACACCATCGAGCTGCTGAAGGGCTGCATCATGGAGCTGGCCGACGTGGTCTATGGCGACGGAGAGGAGGACACCACGGCATGAGCAAGATCGTCGAGCTGTACGTCAAGGAGCTGACACGCGAAGGCTCCACCATGACCATCAACGACGTCCCGAAGAAGCTGCGCAAGCAGGTCGAGGACGCCATCGCTGCCATCGAGGCAGCCGCAAACGCCGGCACCGCGGAGGAAGGGGCGACCGAATGATCGCCCGGGCCCTCGCGTGGACTATTATTAAAAATTGCAGGAAAGGAGGAGCGTGAAATGCTGGTACGTCTGTATGCAGGCGAGATCATCATGGGCCGCATCACCGAGGACGACGTCCCCGCGAAGCTGAAGGCCCGCGTGCACAAGTATCTCGTCGACATGGGCTACTTCGACGACGTCAGGAGTAAGCCCCAACAAACAAGGAGGGCCGCGTCCTGCGGCCCTCCGGCTTTTTATGAGGTGACACAATGATCGAAATCAACATCGGCGCGCTCGTCGTCCTTATGGGGATCCCGACGGCCGCGACCGGCTTCTGCTTCTGGATGCTCGAGCACAGGATCCAGAAGCGCGAGAAGCAAAAGGAGGCCGAGGAGGCCAAACGACAGAAAGAGGCAGCGGCCCGAGAGCGTGCCCGTGAAGATCTCCAGATCATCACCATTCAGGGCACGTCGGCAGCCATCGCTCTCGGCGAGGCGACGGCCCGGGCCGTGCAGCGCATCCCTGACGCGCATTGTAACGGGGATATGCACGCGGCCCTCGACTACGCTGCCAAAATCAAACACGCGCAGAAGGACTTCCTCACCAGTCAGGGGATCCACGCGATCATCGACTAAGGAGGTGAGCAGCATGGCCGCAAAGAAGCGCCGGCGCAAGCGTAAAAAGAAAATCGAGGCGAGCAAAAAGCTCGCATACTGGGCGGCCAGCGTGGCAACGCTCAGCGCAGCCAGCTCTCTGCTGCTCTCTGCCTTCGGGCGCGACCCGGTCGGTGAGCTGACCGGCACCATCTTCACCGCCTGCGTCGGCTATCTAATCACATACGCCGGCAAGAGCCTCGGCGAGAAAATCAGCCGAAACCGCCACGGGCTCGACGCCGACGGCAACCCGCTCCCGGATCCGTCCGGGGACACTCTCAACAATGAGGAGGCAAAAGGATGAACACCATCGACATCACACCCATCGTCAACGCAGCCCTCGCCCTGATCGGCGCCGGCGTCAGCGTTTTCCTGATCCCGTGGCTGAAGAAGCAGACCACCGAGGCACAGCGCAAGGAGCTGACCGCGTGGGTAAAGATCGGCGTCGCTGCCGCTGAGCAGCTCTACGTCGGACAGGGCCGCGGCGAGGAGAAGAAGCAGTACGTCCTCGACTTCCTGAAGCAGAAGGGCTTCAAGGTCGACGAGGAAAGCGTCGTCAACGCGATCGAGGCAATCGTCAAGCAGCTCAATACTGAGGGCCTGACCATCGAATAACGGAGAGGGCGGGCTCCGGCCCGCCCTTTTCTTGCTTGTAAAGGAGGCAAACCCATGAAAAACCAGAACACCGACGACATCAAGCTGAAGCCCGGCGAGACCATCACAGACGAGACTCTCGACGAGCTGACCGGCGGGAAAGGAGACGACAATGAGTAACAGCCCTCTGGTGGTCTACACCAAGCTCAGCCCGAACCACTCGGGCAAGCGCACCAAGAAGATCGACACCATCACGATCCACTGTATGGCCGGCAACTGCTCCGTCGAAACCTGCGGCAACCTGTTCGCCAACTCTGCGCGGCAGGCGTCCAGCAACTACGGCATCGGCACCGACGGCCGGATCGCCCTGTACGTCGACGAGGCAAACCGCTCGTGGTGCACCTCGTCCAACGCCAACGACCAGCGGGCCGTCACCATCGAAGTCGCCAACAACGGCGGCGCGCCTGACTGGCCCGTCTCCGCGAAGGCATACGCCGCGCTGCTGGATCTCGTGACCGACATCTGCAAGCGCAACGGCATCAAGCGCCTCGTCTGGTCGACCAGCAAAAACGACCGTGTGAACCACCTGAACGGCTGCAACATGACCGTGCACAGGGACTACGCGAATAAGAGCTGCCCGGGCGACTACCTCTACAACCGCCACGGCCAGATCGCGGCCGAGGTAAACAAGCGCCTCGGCATCACGGACGCAGGCGGCAGCACCGGCGGCCAGACCTCCGGCAACACCGAGACCGGCCTGAAGGTCGGCGACGTGGTCAACTTCAAGGGCACGCAGCACTACACCAGCGCAGCGGCCAAGGACGCCAAGACCTGCAAGCCCGGCAAGGCCACCATCACGGCCATCGCGGCCAGCAAGGCGCACCCGTACCACCTGAAGGCGGTCAGCGGCGGCGGCTCCACCGTTTACGGCTGGGTAAACGCTGCGGACATCTCGACCGGCAGTGCCGGCACGGCCACGAGCTACCGCGTGCGGACGACGGCCGACGTGCTGAACATCCGCAAGGGCCCCGGCACCAACTACGGCGTCGCCGGCCAGATCAAGGGCAAGGGCATCTACACCATCGTCGCCGAAGCCGCAGGCCCCGGCGCGACCAAGTGGGGCAAGCTCAAGAGCGGCGCGGGCTGGATCTCTCTGGACTACGTCACGAAACTCTAAAACCGCATAGAAAAGCAGAAACCCGCCCGGAGATCCCGGGCGGGCTTTTTCTGTTATGTGGGGCTTTACTCCTCGACGTCCGACTCCGACGCCACGTCAACAGCTTCGAGCTCGGCCTCCGTGGGATGGAACCGCAGTACACGGCCCTCGGAGTCATAGAAACCGCCGAGCAGGATGGTGAAAATATCGACCAACCAGCCGATCCCGCAGGCCCCGGCCGTCAGCAGCCAGATGACGCCCGTGCCGGTTTTCCCAACATAGAACCGATGGACGCCGAAGAAGCCGAGGAAGATGCACAGCAGCAGCGCCACCGTCTTATTTTTCGGGGACGTCGGCCGCTGCGCTGCGGGGATGCTGACCGCGCCCTGCTGCGCGCCGGACTTCCCGCCGGAGCTCGTCGTATAAGACAAGCCCGTCCCGGGGATCCCGACGGTCGTGTGACTTTTTCCCGTCGTGCTGATCGTGTGCTTCAGACCCTTCGGGCCGAAGCTGACGCTCGCGCTTTTCTTGTTAAGGTTTACCCGGACACCCGGGGCAATTTTGAAACTACGTCTGAACCGTGTACCCATGCCGTTACCTCCTGTTTGCGTTTTTTAGCGTTTAGTCATCTTTGGCATAATATTACCATGCCAGAACTGGTAAAGTCAATATTGCATAGTCATCTTTAGGATAAAAGGAGGCGAGGGCGTCGAAAATCTACAAACCAGACGGCAGGTGCAACATCTCCGGGGAGCGAGTCAAAGAGGAACGGCTGCGGGCTGGTCTATCACAGGAACAGCTCGCCTACAAGCTCCAGATCATCGGACTGGACGTCACGCAGAAGGTCATCAGCAGGATCGAGAACGGCAGCCGAGTCGTCGCTGACTACGAGCTGGACTATCTGGCGACCGCTCTCGGCACCACCATCAACCACCTGCTCGGGAAAGAATGAGAAAACCGCACGGCAGCGACGCCGTGCGGCTTTTTTTGTGGAAAAACGCGGGAAAATGTTGAAAATCTGCCGAATTATGCTTGACATTATAGAGCAAATGCTCTATAATATAATCACAGGCAAGGGATAGCCGAGTACAGAAAGAAAGGAGAGCAAAACCGCGGAAAGGAGGCAAAGCCGTGGATGCTGAGCAGATGAAAAAACTGCTCGAGCTGCTGGAACAGGCTCTAAAGTGTGAACAGGTTGCCACCATTACGATCACAATAAAGCCGAACCAAAAGCCCAAGCAGTAAGGTCGAAGGACGGCGGGAAAAATCCCGCCCGCCGTTCCTTTTCATTATAACCACGAAACCACGGCAAAGTCAAGCGGGAGGAACAACATGGACATCTCGATCAAAGTGACCTACAAAAGCGAGGGGCTGCAAAAGCTCCGCAAAGCTGCCGGCCTGTCTCAGTCTCAGCTCGCCGATCTGGCCGGGATCAAGGTACAGGTGCTCCAGCAGTACGAGCGTGGCGCCCGGGACATCAACGGCGCGAAGCTGCCGACGCTGCTGAAGATCTGCAACGCGCTGGAGTGCAGGCTGGCCGACATCATCACAGACGAGGAGACGCTCGAGCTCCTGAAAAAGTACGAGGAACACTGACACACAGAAGGGGCGGCCGGCGGGCCGCCCCCTTTTCTTTTATCACGGAGGGGAACACAATGGGACAGCACTGGAGCCATCTGACGCCGACCAAGCGCATCCAGCTCGACGCCTTCATCCGCGCAGGAATGAAGCCGACCGACATTGCCAAGGAGCTCGGCGTACATCATACGACCATCTACCGGGAGCTGAAGCGATGCACCTATGAGCACCTGAACAGCGACTACACCACCGAGACCAGATACAACCCGGACGGAGCGCAGGCCCGCTATGAGGCCAACCTCCGCGCAAAGGGCCCGGAGCTGAAGATCGGCAACGACTACGAGCTGGCCGACTACCTGATCGCCAAGATCCGCGACGAGAAGTACAGCCCGGAGGCTGCAATCGGTGAGGCTGAGGTCAAGGGCTGGCCCTTCAAGACGCACATCTGCGCGAGCACCGCCTACAACTACATCCGCGGCGAGATCTTCGGCGACGAGCTGACCGTCTCCATGCTGCCGCAGCACGGAAAGCGCCACCAGCCGGAACGCCCGGCCGGATCTATGCCGCGCAAGCCTGCGGGCCGGAGCATCGAGGAGCGGCCCGAGCACATCAACAACCGCAGCACCTTCGGACACTGGGAGATGGACAGCGTCGAAAGCTGCCAAGGCGTCAGCAACACCTACATCGTGATGACCGAGCGGAAAACGCGCTGGGAGCTCATTATACCGTCGCCGGACAAGACGGCCGCCAGCGTCGTCGCTGCGATCGACGGGCTCGAGGCCAAGTACGGCGACCTGTTCCCGAAGGTATTCAGATCCATCACCTGCGACAACGGCTGCGAGTTTGCCGACGCTGCCGGGATCGAACGAAGTGCCAGCGGCAAGGGCACCCGCACCGAGGTCTACTACTGCCACCCATACCGGCCGAGTGAGCGCGGATCCAATGAAAACCAAAACGGCCTAATCCGGCGGCACGTTCCGAAGGGCACCGACCTCAGCACAATCTCAGACGAGGAAACCAAGCGGATTGAGGCGTGGCTCAATAACTACCCGCGGAAAATGTTCGGTTATCTGTGCTCCGAGCAGCTTTTCCGCGAGGAAATGGCCCTCATTCTGGCCTCGTAAAATTATTTTTGCTTTTTTGTGCATTTACTCTTGACAAACGGCGTATACGAAAAATTTCCAATAAACATGTTGAAAAGCTTTTGATTTATAGTATAATTGGAGAGAAGAAAGTAATTCATTATATTGGAGACAGAGATGGAATACCATGTAATCAATCAGGTCGTTTCTGGCCTCGAAGTTGAAAGCAGAGCGCTAATCGAGGACATCGTGAGGGCTAATCGGCAAACCACATTAATTATTGGCTCAAATCATTGTGGCAAGTCATATCTACTCACACAATTATTTAATTGTGATAGGTCGAGAATTAAAATGTTTCAATGCGGTGGTCCCCACAATACGGAGCACATTATATTTGATTCATTTCTTAATGAACTTAAGCAGTTATTACGTTTTTCTAATCAAACTGAACATATTTCATTTTTCTTCGATGAAATAACAAACGAAAAACTCCTTCGAGAGATTATGACCTTGTGTAATTCGAGGAACATTTCATTTTATATTACAGCGTTTAATGTTCCAACGACACCTTTTTTTCATACTCCAGATGTTTATGCGGTTGATATTTTTAAAAGATATTCATGTTGTATTAATAGCATTTTGAATGAAGGCAACTATTCTGAAGTTCGCAGATTAGTAGCTGGCGATTGGTTTACTTTACACGCTCAAGTTGGAAAAGGTGTAGATTATCCTGATGCAATACAGCAAGTTAATCTACAGCATAGAGCCCAAATAGCAGAAAAAAATCTTGCAAAAACCAAAACAATCATCACATCGCCGTATTATAACATCTTTGAAGGTTTTGGATTTTTATCAAAAGTAATATGATAAGTAACTAAACAGATAGAAAAAATATTTAGACGTGAGCAAAATGTGCGCACAAATAGAAGGGCGAACACGGCGCAGGTGAGCAGGTAAACGACAAGCAGGCACCGCCCGAAATCAGGCTGTGCCGGAAGAAAAGAATAGAGGGATATCGGGAAAAAAGAATCAAGCGCAGCGGGAAGCCAGCTTTCGGCATCTTGCAAGTTAGGGATGGCGAGTGACAAAAGCGGCGGCAGCAATGGTCAGCAGAGAAATGTGGGCAAGGGTATTCAGGTTTTCAACAGAATGCCGATTGCGTACCCAAAGCCGTTCTTGGGCAGTAGCCTTGAATCTGGAATTGTACCGTTCACATTCCGTTCTGAGCGCAAAAGCGGATTTGAATTTCAGCGTATCTCTTTGAATGGAAAGCCTGTAGTCGTTTGGAATTGTCACATATTTTGTGCAGCCGGTGGCCTTACGTTCCTTGTGAAAGCACTTATGTGCGCAGGGACAATCGTGCAGATGGGCGGTTCTTTTATAGGGACAACAATATTTCTGTCTGGTTTTTCCGTTCTCTGTAAATTTTCCGTCCCGATGCATGGCAAGACCTGCTCCGCAGATCGGTGCGCCGCATGGCAGTCTGGCAGGTTTTTTCGTATTTCTCTTGTTGAGAGGAATGACACACTCTCCGTGGTAAAGTTCCCGAACAGTGTTATAGATTGCCTTGACATCATAGGACTTATCGCCAATGAACGTGCATTCCTCTACAGACAAATAGCCGTTGGTTCTTTTCAGGATGTCCAGCGCCACAGCAGAATCTGCTACATCAGCGGTGGTGGTCAGTTCACAAAGCGGAAGCCCGGTGATGCAGTCCACCAGCACATGGTTTTTATAGCCCCAATAAAACTCATACTTACGTTCATTGTGCTGATTGGAAGCGGAGTGGACGCCGAGGGTGCAGTCTGGGTCGCTTTTTGGGTGGTTTTCCTTGGAGAACTTGTTTTTTGCAAAGGATTTGGGGTTGTTCTGTTTAGTGTTTTCCATGACAAGCGTGGAATCCAGTCCGATAAAGGATGCATCCAGGACGCCCAGCTCATACAGCTGCTTGACCTGTGTCTGCATGATTTCCTCAAGAATGCTGTGATCCAGTTTCCGCAAAAAGCGGTCATATGCCCAGTAAGAGGGAAACTTTTTTGTGATGTCGAAGCCGCGGTAGTAAGCAATGAGACGATTGTTCTCCAGATAATCTTCCAGATTGGTGATGTAGCCGAAGCCTTCGCACTTCATGACCACAAATGCGCAGATCATGGCAGATACCGGGTAACCGGTGCGGCCTGGCTTCTTCTTTTGGCGCTCCAGTTCGGACAGGTCAAGATGAAGAAATAGCGTGTCGTAGAACGCAGCCTTGGGCTGTGCGGTAAACAGGCGAATGTCCTGTATTATTTCTTGTCGGTAGATAGCGGGCAGCCTCCTTTGGATGTTTTCTTTGCAATTGAATTATACCAGATTGAGCCGCTGTCCGCTTTCTATATTTTCTAGTGACAAAACACAATCATCAATTCAAATAAGCCTTGTGCCCCAATGACTTTTCCCATTTTGCTCAAGGCTAAAAAATATTAATTAAGAAGGTGACGGTTTGGCAATATTTTTTTTAGAAAGGGGAACTATTTCGGTTCTCATTAATAACGAGACAGGACTCTGGTGGGCCTATCGCTCGAAAAATGATAACCATCAGAGCAAGGTTGTATGTGTAGATCAAGCAGAATTATTATCACAATTAATTGATAGAGCCTATCAATCTTCAGCCGAAAAAATGTATGCTATTCTGCTTAATTACTCCATCGAAAAAAGACCTGTTGATTTGCGGTATTTGATATTAAATGTAACCTCAAATTGCAACCTGCGTTGTGAATATTGCTATGCAAAGGAACAAAAAAAGCAGGATCATATGTCATATGAAGTTATGAGTAGTGCGATAGAGAACTTCTACGCCGCTACAGAAGGGGCTGCATCTCGTGTAATCGCCTTTCATGGCGGAGAGCCATTACTACTGTGCTGTATCGTTGATATTTAACATTACTACTGCATCTTATTCAGATGCAGTAGTAAATGTCGGATACAAGGAATTCAATTTAATTACCAAGCTTTTTTCTTTTTCTCTTCCCTGAAAACCCCGGCAGGCGTTTTTTACCGGTGAGCAGTTCCTGCATGGTCCCCTGCTTGATGGCTTTCTTTTTCTCAATCAGCTTTTGCAGGGAGGAAATCAGACGGTCTATATCCGAAAAGGTCTCTGCAATGGCAGATTGCTCATCTATATCAACAGGAAGGAACAGCGGAATTGCTGACAGAATTTTTTCATTTAGTCCTGCCATTGTAGTGTACTGTATTGTTGACATTTAACTAAATATTTATAGCTATTATAGCCGCTTCATGTTAAAATAAAAGAAAACGGCGGTGATTTATATGGCAAGACCAAGAAAATATGTCATTAAACTTACAGA
>ENA-OQHF01001466-OQHF01001466.1-human-gut-metagenome-genome-assembly--contig:-NODE-1466-length-12969-cov-3.375331_pt1 | contig 12969 bp, 10 predicted proteins | sample MGYA00242559_ERZ504709 | MGnify/ENA primary metagenome ERZ504709 (study PRJEB26092, sample SAMD00036203) | human gut metagenome | host: Homo sapiens | study: EMG produced TPA metagenomics assembly of... | reverse complement strand
CCGGATTTCTCCCTCACTCCAAGGAAGGTCAGTAACCGAATTTTGTACTTTCGGGTCTTTCTCTTCGGATCTCGTATGTCCCATAAACTCCGGATTTACGGATGTATGCCAGCCAGGTAATGCTTCTGCAACAAAGGTAACAGAGCAGAAAGCTGAAACAGTCCCGAACTCCCGGGACAAAAAATGAGAAAGATGCCCGGTAACTCCAGTCTGCTGTACCCGACCGATATTCCAAGCCATATCCATCAAACAACTCCGTCTGATACTCTGCCGGCTTTATATCCCCCCACATTCAGAATCCACATCTGGCGGATACCTTTTTCGTATGCCTGTTTCATCTGCTGATAAAGCAAGTAAGGACTCGCCGTAGAAAGCCACAGGTAATCATGCGGACGCCCCCAATAAGACACATGATAGTAAATGCCATTCCCTCCGGGACGAGCGGCCTCTTTGGCAGTAGGGAAATGGGTAATATATCCATAGTTGTCATCACACCACATCAAAGTCACATCCTCAGGCACCTGCAGTCCTGCCTGATAAATATCCAGCACCTCCTTATACGGAATCAGCACTTGTGGCACTTTTGTCAAATCCTTTCCTTTATATTTTGCCAGCATACGACGCTGGTCTGCCAGAATCTCCGTAAGCGCCTTCTTCTGTTCTTCCAGTGTCTTGGCTCCCTGCATCTTTCCATCGTGTACACCGCGCATACCTAAGGTGTAAATATCATCTGAATGACGAAGTTGCTTTACGCGCTCCTCCCAGAAAAACAAGACATTTTTCCGGTTGTGTACATAATCATACTCCCCTTTCCCGGCCATTTTCCACTCGCCGTTGGTATTGCGCATCATCGGTTCACAATGAGAAGTACCCAAATAAATTGCATACTTATCGGCCATTTCCTTATTCCCTTCGGTAAAAAAGAAAGGAATGGAGCACTCATGCATGGCCGGCCAGAAAGTATTGGCCCGCAAGCGAAGCAACAGTTCAAAAATACGTGCATGCGTTTTCGGCCCTATCTGTCCTTTCCGCTCGGAAGGCTCATAATGTTTCCAACTCCAGGGAGTCAGTCCCCAGTCTTCATCATTAATAAATATTCCCCGATAAGCTACCTGAGGATAATCCAGTTTCCGGAAACCTGCAGGCAAACGAAATTCCTCTTTTTTTTCGGGTACCGCATCAGCCCACCATTCCCATGGAGAAACTCCCATCATACGAGAAAGTTCAAGTACTCCATAAGCCGTTCCACGCTTATCACTCCCTGCCACGACCAGTCTTCCGTCAGGAAGCACATTCAATAAAAAAGCCTCTTTATGCTCATTGAGCTGAGCTACATCCAGCTGGTGAGTTTCAGCTAACGCTTGCAGCACGGAGCTTTCTCCCCATGTACCGACATAAATGTTTCCGGTATTCTCCGAACGAGATATTTCTCCAGAAAGTACCGACCGGCAATCACGTTTCAACAAATCAAGCGCAACTTTCACCACCGGAGCTTCTGTAGTATCACACACCACCTTCATTTTCTGCCCCGATTTCCAGACAAAATCTTGTGCTGCCCAACCAATATGACAAGAGATACAAATCAATAAAACAACAGCTAATTTTCTTTTCATACGTATTTTCATAGATGATTTGGTTGCAAAAAAACACATTTCCTGCATTTTCCTCCATGTAGAATAATATTTTTATATGGAATTTTGTATAAAAGGTCTGAACAAGACCTATTCTTTTCTTAATTCATGTTATAAAACATATTTCACGCTTGCTATTTCCCTGAAAAGCCTTACCTTTGCAACGTGTTTTTCATAGTATTAGATTTAAGGTTAACAAAGGTTGGAGTTCAGCGGAACTCCTTTTTTTATGCCCTTAACTTAAATAAAGACGGAAAGTTCATTTGAATGGACAATTTTATCACTACTTATCCCCTAAATAATTCTATTTTTGAAATCAAGTAAAACAACCCTAATTCTAGCTGTATCACATGAAAAAACAATTATTCTATTGCCTTCTTTCTTGCACATCGCTTTGCAGTATAACAGGTCATGCATTGGAAGTTTCCAAAACGTATGTTCCCAAAAAGAAAAGCATGTACCATAAAGAATGGATTGACTTCAACAAAAATGGTCGGAAAGATCTTTACGAAGATCCTAAAGCGCCATTGAACGACCGAATTGAAGACTTGCTTTCCCAAATGACCATGGAGGAAAAGACCTGCCAGATGGTCACGCTTTATGGATATCAAAGAGTTTTAAAAGATTCATTGCCTACTCCCGACTGGAAAAACCAGTTATGGAAAGACGGTATCGGAGCTATCGATGAGCATCTGAATGCGTTCCGAGGATGGGGTGTCCCTCCAATGCAAAATGAACTGGTATGGCCGGCTTCGAACCATGCCTGGGCACTGAACGAAGTACAACGCTTTTTCGTAGAAGAAACACGCCTGGGTATACCAGCTGACTTTACCAATGAAGGTATCCGGGGAGTAGAAAACTATATTGCAACCAATTTTCCAACCCAACTGGCACTCGGACACACCTGGAACAGGGAACTGATACGCCAGGTAGGCTACATCACAGGACGAGAGGCCCGCTTACTGGGGTACACCAACGTATACGCCCCTATCCTGGACGTAGGCCGCGACCAACGCTGGGGACGCTACGAAGAAGTATATGGAGAAAGCCCTTATCTGGTAGCAGAACTGGGTATCGCCATGGGAAAGGGACTTCAAACCGACATGCAGGTAGCTTCTACAGCCAAACACTTCATCGCCTATAGTAATAACAAAGGCGCCCGCGAAGGTTTTGCAAGGGTTGACCCGCAAATGTCATGGAGAGAGGTAGAAAACATACATGCTTATCCTTTTACAAGAGTAATCCAGGAGGCTGGTATCCTGGGAGTAATGAGTTCCTACAATGATTATGACGGATTTCCTATCCAAAGTAGCTACTATTGGCTGACACAACGCCTAAGAGGCACCATGGGATTTAGAGGCTATGTAGTATCCGACAGTGACGCGGTGGAATATCTCTACAGCAAGCACAAAACGGCAAAGGATATGAAAGAAGCAGTCCGTCAGAGTGTAGAAGCAGGACTTAACGTACGCTGTACGTTCCGCTCCCCGGAATCATACGTACTCCCGTTGCGCGAGCTGATTCAGGAAGGAGGACTCAGCATGGAAACCATTGACAACCGGGTAAGAGATATCTTACGTGTCAAATTCCTGACAGGTCTGTTCGACACACCTTACCAGACAAATCTTGCTTTAGCTGATAAAGAAGTCAACAGCAAGGCACATCAACAAGTCGCCTTACAGGCGTCCCGCGAAGGACTCGTGCTGCTGAAAAATGCAAACAACCTGCTTCCTTTGGATAAATCACAAATCAAGCGTATTGCCGTATGTGGTCCAAATGCTGATGAAGCATCCTTTGCACTTACCCACTACGGTCCCGTAGCAGTAGAAGTAACCACCGTACTAGAAGGTATCAAACAACAGGTTAAGGAAGGTACAAAGGTAACCTATACCAAAGGATGTGACCTTGTAGATACCAATTGGCCGGAATCGGAAATCATTTCTTATCCACTTACCGCAGAGGAAAAAACCGAAATTCAGAAAGCTGTCGATAATGTCAAAGAAAGTGACGTAGCTGTAGTTGTATTGGGAGGAGGCATCCGCACTTGTGGAGAAAACAAATCGCGTACCAGCCTGGATCTCCCCGGCCATCAGCAGCAACTTTTGGAGGCCATAGTAGCCACTGGAAAACCAGTGGTACTGGTACTAATTAACGGTCGTCCGCTCAGTATCAACTGGGCAGATAAATTTGTACCGGCCATTCTGGAGGCCTGGTATCCTGGTTCGCAAGGAGGAACAGCCATCGCCGAAGCTCTCTTCGGAGATTACAACCCGGGAGGAAAGCTGACTGTTACCTTCCCTAAAACCGTAGGTCAGATACCTTTTAATTTCCCGGCCAAGCCTGCTTCACAAGTAGACGGCGGACAAACACCTGGCATGAAGGGTAATCAATCGCGTATCAACGGTCCACTCTATCCGTTCGGATACGGACTGAGCTATACTACTTTTGAATACAGCAACTTACAACTCTCCTTTCCTGTCATTACCGACAAAGAGCCGGTCACCGTGACTTGTAAAATTAAAAATACCGGTACACGAAGCGGAGATGAAGTGGTACAGTTGTACACACGCGATGTCGTCAGCAGTGTGACCACGTATGAAAAGAACTTGCGCGGCTTTGAACGCGTACACTTGGAGCCGGGTGAAACCAAAGAGGTCAGCTTCCAGCTACTTCCACGCGATTTCCAACTACTCAACAAAGACAATCACTGGGTCGTAGAGCCGGGTATGTTCCAGATTATGATAGGGGCTTCTTCCGAAGACATCCGACTGAAAAAAGGACTTGAAATCCGAGCTTACGGACAGGCATCTGCCAATGAAATAATAGAATCGGACCCGCGTGACTTTATCAGTGCCAGCAAAAACAAGAGTCATATCATTCATGTGGTTGACGGAGACTATTCCACTACCTGGAAAGGTGAAAAAGGAGAATACATCTCCTTCGAGCTGGCAGAAAATGCCAAGGTAGACCGTATCAATGTAGCCTGGAAGAATGCGGAAGCCGGAGCACGCTACGAGATTCAGATTTCCAGCGGAGGCGGACAATTCCTTCCGGTACAACGCGGAGAAGTTACTCCCAATCAGGAAGAAACCATTCGGTTCAACAAGACAGGAGGCAGTGACCTGCGTATCCTGATAACTAATGGAAGTGCAGAAATTGCAGAAATCAAATTGCCGGAACTGAGAAAAGAGTAACTTTGTCCCGATGAAAGAAAATAACAAAGTTCTATTGGGAATGAGCGGCGGCACCGACAGTTCGGTTGCCGCCCTTCTATTGCAAGATGCAGGCTACGAAGTGACCGGCATCACCTTTCGCTTTTTTGAAAAAGACGGAAATACAGAATACCTGGACGATGCACGTGACCTATGCTGTACGCTAGGCATACCTCATTTGATTTACGATGCACGGGAAATGTTTCAGGAAAAAATCATACACTATTTTATTCAGGAATACATGGCCGGACGTACCCCGGTACCCTGTACACTCTGCAACAACTACCTGAAATGGCCCTTACTGCAACAAATAGCTGACGAAAAAGGTATCTATCATCTGGCTACCGGGCACTACGTCAACAAACAAAAAATAGATGGATACTGGTACATTACCTGCGGAAATGACGCAGACAAAGACCAGTCTTTCTTCTTGTGGGGACTTCCACAATCCATTCTGGAGAGAATGTGCCTCCCTATGGGCGGACTGACCAAGACCCGTGTACGCGAAATCGCTGCCGCACGCGGATTCCTGAAAGCCGCCAAAAAACGTGACAGTTTAGGTGTATGTTTCTGCCCGATGGATTACCGTACCTTCCTGAAAGCTCATGTGCCCGAAGGTGAAATCATCCCTGGGAGCTTCTATAATGAGCAAGGACAGAAAATCGGGAAACATGAAGGCTATCCGTTTTACACTATCGGACAGCGGAGAGGGTTAGGTATTCACCTGAACAAAGCGATCTTTGTCAAGGAAATCATTCCGAAGGAAAATAAGGTAATTATCAGCGATAATCTACACGCACTGGAGAAAGACGAAATGTATCTCACACACTGGAACCTTATCAATCCCGATGTAGTGCTTGGACACGAAGATGTCATTGTCAAAATACGCTACCGGAAACAAGCCAACCGATGCACTGTCACCTTACTGGACGACCAGCGACTGCATATACAACTGCATGAGCCGCTGGCTTCTATTGCCAGCGGGCAGGCAGCTGCATTTTATCGGGATAATACCGTATTGGGAGGAGGGATTATTGAGTAATCAACAATACTTCTCTCTGCATTTTTCAAAGAAATAATCTGTAAAGAAACGCGCGTTTCTCTTCATTGTTTCCCGTCCGTGTTCCTCGCCCAACGCACTGTTCAGACAAGCATCCGGGAGCATATCGGCATCCTGCAAAGCACAACTCAAATCGTAAGGTATCACATTGGGATTCAATATAAACATGGCAGCCTGCTTCTTGGCAGCTTCGGCATCATAGAATGTATTATCCGGTGAAGAAATGCATTCACATAACTGCATTTGAACATGTATGCCGGTATGTGGAGAAACCATCAGCACCAATCCGTGTGTGGCATCCATCTTCGGCAATTCTATTCCTTCTTTTTCCTTATATCCCAATTTCTGAGAAAGAAAATCCTGCACTTCTTCTTCTGATTTGCAGAATACAAATTGCTTGCCACCGGATGCTTTCATAAATTCATCAAATGTTTTCTTAATGCCCTCACGTGCGGCAATTCGCTGGTCAATCTCTTCCTGCACTTTCTCCTGTAAATCGGATACAACCAGCATACCGTCTTGCCACCAGGCTCCTCCGTACTGTACCAGTCGGCAACTTAATATGGTTACTCCTTCTTTACGGGCTTTCAAGGAATCCATATTCAAGGAATCTTTCCGAATACTCAGCTGTTCTCCTTCTTTCTTCGACAAATCTTTCACAAACAGGAATTTTTCATCTTCCCCTTCATAAAGATACATTTCCTGAGGAAGAGCTTTTACTTCCGCCCACAAAGCTGTTTCAGGATGACTCTTTCCTACCAAAGCCAGCCATTCTACCGATGTCAAGGAAAGCAAGTTCTTGCGTCCTTCAAACAGAATGTTCTGCTTTACATCGTACGACAAAATATGCGGATTGACATTCTGCCCCATCCGTGCAACCGTATCTACCACTCTCTGATATTCACCCCGGTTTTCAAAGCCTACATAACTGCAGAAATGGAACCACTCCAGTACACTACGATAACGCATATAATCGTTTTCTCCAAAGGGTTCCCCATAAAACATCGCATACAACCGCTCATTCTCTGGAGCCACCTGAAACTCTTCCGACAAATAATCATAGATTTGATTAGCCAATTCCTCAAAAGCCGGATTCTCTGGATTCAATACGCCACCAGCCTGTTTCTCCATGCATTGAAGATAATGCCATAGCAGAAACTGCAAATCTTCCGGATTCACTTCTCCCGGATAATAATCTTTTTCTTTTTCCGGAGTCATAAAAGGAACAAGGCAGCCATACCGCTTACGGCATTCTTCAGAGAATGCTTGCCAGATTCCGGTCTGCGAAATCACATCCTGAAACCAGAGCGTCAAATAAATGGCAATTCCATGCACTGAATGTTCCGGATAACGCCCTCCGACAAAGTCCTTTAAACATCCAGCTATATGATTGGCAACGTTTACATAGTACGTGTCTACTTCATCCTGTCGTTCGTATGGTTGAAATAACATCCACTCTTTTACATATATCTTTTTCATATTACATAAGATTTTAAGTTCTGGAGTGCAAATGTAAAATAATTATGAGAACAAGCAAGCTATCCCAAAGAGACTTATTTATTATTCACAAGTAATTCACAACCTGTTAATTTACACATCATGCTGATAATCAATAAAAAATTAGGATATCAACAATTATATTCACAAGTCTTTCAACAAGTAATTAACCGAGGTGTTTATATCCTATTCTCATAAAAAAATCCTGTCAAGGCTCCTTTTTTAAAAGCCCTGACAGGATACTATCGCTATTCTTCAAATAAACTTACTCTTTCCGTTTTGCCTTCAACTCTTCGGCGGGCACCATGCGGTACAAACGATCGCTGGGACGGATACGGTCGGGCACTTTAAATGACACATGTGCCCCCTTCTTCACCACATCCACCGGCTTCAAGTCTACACGAGCTTCGTCCAAGGTGACATACATGGCACCGGTAGTAGGACCGGTAATCAACAATTTATCGCCAACTTTAATTTCTGAAGCTTCAATCAGGAATTCAGCCACTCCGATGTTAGAGAAGTATTTGATCCCACGTCCGACATATACCTTACGCTCCGTCGCTTCCGAACCGTAGTTCTTGCTCCATTCACCCAAACGCTGTCCTAAATAATAACCGTTCCAGAAACCACGATTGAATACCGTCTTCAGACGTTCATCCCAGTTGGCCACCTTTTCATCGGAGAATGTACCGTCAATGTACGACTGGATAGCTTCCTTGTAGCATTCTACTACTGTACGTACATACTCAGGACCACGGGCACGACCTTCAATCTTGAATACCCGTACACCCGCTTCAATCATCTCGTCCATAAAATGAATGGTCTTCAAGTCTTTCGGCGACATGATGTACTGGTTATCCACTTCCAGTTCAATGTCACTTTCCTTATCCTTTACCGTATACGCACGACGGCATACCTGCATGCAAGCTCCGCGATTGGCCGAAGCATTCAGCTCGTTCAGGCTCAAATAACACTTTCCGGAAACGGCCATACACAAAGCTCCGTGGCAGAACATTTCGATACGCACCAGCTCACCCATCGGACCCTTGATTTGCTGCTCCTGAATAGCATCGTAAATCTTACGTACCTGTTTCAGATTCAGTTCGCGTGCCAACACCACCACATCGGCAAAGCGTGAATAAAATTTCAATGCTTCTGCGTTACTGATGTTCAACTGAGTAGAAAGGTGTACCTCTTGTCCCACTTCATTACAATAAGCCATTACTGCCACATCGGCCGCAATGACCGCACTGATACCAGCTTCTTTTGCGGCATCCACTATTTTACGCATCAAAGTAATATCCTCGTCGTAAATAATGGTGTTAATAGTCAGGTAACTCTTTACTCCATGTTCATCGCATATCTTGGCGATTTCACGTAAATCGTCTATAGTAAAAGTGCTCGCCGAACGCGCACGCATGTTCAAGCTTTCAATACCGAAATAAATGGAATCGGCTCCGGCATGAAGGGCAGCCGCCAATGACTCACGTGAGCCTACGGGCGCCATGATTTCAAAATCTTTGATTGTATAACTCATTTCCGTGATTGTAATATTACGGTGCAAAGGTAGCGTTTTTTCAGGATATAATAAAATTTCACTACCTTTGCGCGACAATATCAAGGCAATGAAAATTAGAAACATAGATTTAGGAGAAAAGCCAGTATTACTGGCACCGATGGAAGACGTCACCGACCCTGCATTCCGCCTGATGTGCAAGCAGTTTGGTGCCGACATGGTGTACACGGAATTCGTATCGAGCGATGCCCTGATTCGTTCGGTAGGGAAGACCATGCTGAAACTGAACATCAGTGAAAAGGAACGTCCGGTAGCCATCCAGATTTACGGAAAGGATACGGATACCATGGTGGAAGCAGCCCGCATCGTAGAACAGGCCAAGCCTGATATATTAGACCTGAACTTCGGTTGCCCGGTGAAGCGGGTGGCAGGAAAAGGTGCTGGCTCCGGCATGCTGCAGAACGTACCTAAGATGCTCGAAATAACCCGTGCGGTAGTAGATGCCGTAAAGATTCCGGTTACCGTGAAAACCCGCCTGGGATGGGATGCAGAACACAAGATTATCGTAGAACTGGCGGAACAATTACAGGATTGTGGAATTGAAGCCCTAACCATCCACGGACGTACCCGTGCACAAATGTATACCGGTGAAGCCGACTGGACCCTGATTGGAGAAGTCAAGAAGAATCCGAGAATGCGTATTCCCATTATCGGAAACGGTGACATCACTACCCCACAACGTGCCAAAGAGTGTTTTGAACAATATGGAGTAGATGCCATCATGATTGGACGAGCCAGTTTCGGACGTCCCTGGATTTTCAAGGAAGTAAAACATTATCTGGAAACAGGTGAAGAGTTGCCGCCTCTTTCTTTCAAATGGCGAATGGATGTATTGCGTCAGGAAGTACTCGACAGTGTAAACCTGCTGGATGAACGCAGAGGTATCCTGCACGTACGCCGTCACTTAGCTGCATCCCCTCTTTTTAAAGGGATTCCTAATTTCAAGAAGACACGTATTGCCATGCTTCGCGCAGAAACATTAAATGACCTGAATGGCATATTAGACCATATAGAAGCTACTTTCGGTAAGGAATAATCCTTACCGATTTTTTTAATACATCCGTTTAAAGACCGGAGAAATAAACCAACGCTTATACATTAGCGTAGCCAGCTGATATACGAAGAAAGCGGTAATAAGTCCCACCAGCGAATCAATCAGGTAGTGCGCCTGAATATACACTGTGGCACAGCACAGCAGCACATAGAACGGGGACAGAATATAGGCCAATTTCCGGTTCACACGCCAGGCCATAATCATCACAATCGTAGAGATTCCCACATGTGAACTGGGGAAAGCTGCCGTAGGACGTTCACCCACTTCCTGTGAAGCTTCTACCAGATTATAGAAGAATCCGTGTTCATATCCCGGACCAGGAAGCAAGAAAGTATTATCATTAAAATAATCTCCTATTGCCGGAAAATCACAAGCGTTCACTTTATCCATTCCAATGGCTGGGAAATAGAATTGAGGTCCGGCCACCGGCACCAGAATGTAGAACAAATAGTAAATGAAGAAAGAAGTGACCAGCACGAAGCAAATCTTCTCAAACCATTCAAAACGGGTCAGGAAATAATATACCACCACAATCAGCATCATGGGATAGTAAAAGAAATACCCCATATTGAAAGGCTCACTGAACCACATGGAAGGACACAGCTTGCTAAATTCCACCGAAGGCTGGCAATGGAAAATAGCCTGCTCAGCGGAAGCAAACACGTAATCCAGGTTCGGGAACAAGCGGTTGAATTCAAACGTATCCGGATACCAGTATGCCAACAGTGACATTTGCACGACCATACGGACAAAAGCCGTCAAGCGGCAGGGGAATGCCTGATACAAATATATCAGTACGAACGTCAGGACCACAATGCCCAGACGCTCCAGCAACATCATCCCGGGATGATCCATCCGGGGATACAAAAACAAAATCAAAATAGTGGTTAGTGCATTGTAAATCAAGCTAATGCTTTCTACAGCAAACAAGCCCTTTCCACTTTCTACTCGTTCAAATAACTTCAGTTCTATAGCCATCCTTCTTTTTTATACCAGGCAATGATTTCTTTTACACCTCTTTCCAACGGATATTCGGGAACATATCCTAACTCCTTTTCCAGCGGTGAGATGTCGCACCGCCAGTTGCGCTGTTTCATAATACGATATTTATCACAATTCAGTGTACTCGTCTTACGGAGTATCCGTCCTACATTCTCTGCCACAAAGGAAATGGCTTTCAAAAGAAACAACGGACAAACGAAACGAAGCATCCACGGGTCTCCCAATTCTTTCCGAATCAAGTCGGAAAACGTATGACTACTATATACCTTTCCGTCGCTCACAAAATAAGCGCGGCCTGTGACATTTTTTTCAATAGCCAGGTAAATGGCCTGTACCAAGTCCTTCACAAACACAAACGTAATATCCTGACGTTTGAAACCTGCTGCAAAATCCACATGCTGCTGCACGGACTTCGCCATCAAGAAGTAATCGCGTTCCCGTGGACCATAAACTCCCGTCGGACGGAAAATCACGTACGGGAAATTGGTGAGGGATTTCAAATATTCCTCGGTATGCAGTTTACTCAGTCCATACGCCGTATTAGGTCGGGGAGTGTCCGTTTCACAAATGGATGAATAGTCTTTTTCCCGAATCGGTCCAAATATACTTAACGAACTTATGTAAATAAAGTTCACGGGAAGCATGTCTAATCGCTTCAGTGTCTCAATAAAATGTCGGGTAGCCCAGTAATTCCCGATTTCAAAATCGGCCTTGTCCAGGCATTTGGTCACCCCTGCACAATGAATAATGTAATCCCATTTCCCATGCTGGCGTTTCTGTTCTTCCAACTGACTGGCCAGACGATCGGAATCAGTAAAATCTAGTACGGCAAAATGGATACGCGGGTCCTGCAAATATTTCCGGCTGCTACTCTTCCGCACACCGGCCCACACCTGCATGCCACGCTCCAGCGCACCTTCCACTAAAAAGCTCCCGATGAATCCACTGGCACCAGTAACTAATATTTTTTTTCTCCATAAACTTATTTTTCCGGTTCTACATGGATACTGATGTAGGTATCCTCTCCAAAAGTATCCCGCAACTTCTGCTCAATGGCAGTAGCCTTTTCATGTGCCTCATGTAGCGAGATACTTCCGTCCATCCGCACGTGCATATCTATCGCATAATGACTTCCAATACGGCGGGTACGCAAATGATGCGGCTGCGACACGCCATCCAGCGACAATACCGTCTGCGTAATTTCCTGCTCTATATCATCGGGCAACGAGCGTTCCAATAGTTCATCAATGCAAGCCTTCAGCTGCTTCACGGCCACCTGCACAATAAAGAAACTGACAATCACTGCCGCCAGAGGATCGAGCACACGCCAGCTTTCTCCCAACAGGATAGCTCCTCCAATACCTACGGCCGTACCGATGGAAGAAAATGCATCACTGCGGTGATGCCAAGCATTGGCTATCACTGCCGGACTATTACAGCGTTTTCCCACCAGCCGGGTGTAATGAAACAAAATTTCTTTCGATACCACGGATACAATGGCAGCAGCCAGTGCAATCCAGCCAGGCGACTGTAATGCCTCTCCTTTTGCAAAACTGATGATTGATTCTATTCCACTCCAGCAAATTCCTACTCCTACAGCCAGCAAAGCCGCTCCAATCAAGAACGTAGCCAGTGTTTCATACTTTCCATGTCCGTAATCATGTCCCTTATCTTCCGGTTTGCTGGAAATACGCACAAACACGATGACAATCAAGTCCGTTATCAAATCCGACAAAGAGTGTACCGCATCGGCAATCATCGCCGCACTCTTTCCACCGAAACCTGCTGCAAACTTACAGACTACCAGCAGAATATTGACCAGACTACCCACCAGGGTTACCTTGTAAATCTCACGTTCGCGAACGGATGTTCCAATCTCATTCATATCTTACTTTTGTAAAAAGAATGTGGCAAAGATAATAGTTTTTCAGCATCTT
>ENA-OQHF01001465-OQHF01001465.1-human-gut-metagenome-genome-assembly--contig:-NODE-1465-length-12971-cov-4.145749_pt1 | contig 12971 bp, 11 predicted proteins | sample MGYA00242559_ERZ504709 | MGnify/ENA primary metagenome ERZ504709 (study PRJEB26092, sample SAMD00036203) | human gut metagenome | host: Homo sapiens | study: EMG produced TPA metagenomics assembly of... | reverse complement strand
AAAGCACGAAAGTTGTATGGCGAAACCATTTTAAAAAAATATTACTGGAAACCTTATTTTTGGTCGGATAGTTATTTTATTTCATCTGTTAGTGAAAACAGTCTGCACACAATAAAACAGTATATTCGGAATCAGGGGAAACGATAATGTGTCCGTCAGGACGCATTCACCCACGCCCATATTAAAATATGGACGTGGTACTCTGCTTAGATTTTATAGAACAAAAAAGCAGCTTTTCATACACTTTCGCATACAAAAAGCTGTTTTGTCATTCTTAATTAATCTTCAATCTTTTCTTCTAATTTCAGATTGATTCTTCCCATCTTGTCGATCTCTAATACTTTGACAGCTACTTTGTCTCCGATATTCACGACATCTTCTACTTTCTCAACTCTTTCATTAGAAAGTTTTGAAATGTGGATCATTCCGTCTTTGTTTGGAGAAAGCTGTACAAATGCACCGAAGTTCATGATCCTTACAACTTCACCTTCGTAAATATCTCCAACATTCAATGGTTCTACGATGGATTTGATGATGCTGATCGCTTTATCGATCATTGCCTGATCTTCGCTTAAGATATCAATACGTCCACTTTCGTCAATATCGATCTTAACACCTGTTTCATCAATGATTCCATTGATCGTTTTACCCTGTTTACCGATAACTTCTGAAATCTTCTCAGGATCGATCGTATACTGAGAGATCTTTGGAGCAAATTCTCCGACGTGGTCTCTTGCAGCTGGGATCACTGGATTCATAACATCATGAAGGATATGTGTTCTTGCTTCTTTTGTTCTTGCAATCGCTTCTCGGATGATCTGTTCTGTCAATCCATGAATCTTGATATCCATCTGGATCGCTGTGATACCTTTGTCTGTACCTGCTACTTTAAAGTCCATATCTCCAAAGAAGTCTTCTAGTCCCTGAATATCTGTTAAGATGATGTAATCGTCATCTCCTTCTCCTGTTACAAGTCCAACAGAGATACCTGCAACTGGAGCTTTCACTGGAACACCTGCTGCCATTAATGACAGAGATGAAGCACAGATACTTCCCTGAGATGTAGATCCGTTAGATTCCATGATCTCTGATACTGTACGGATCGCATATGGAAATTCTTCTTCACTTGGTAATACTGGAACTAACGCACGCTCTGCTAATGCACCATGTCCGATCTCACGACGTCCTGGTCCTCTGCTTGGTCTTGTTTCTCCTACAGAGTAAGAAGGAAAGTTATAGTGATGCATATAACGTTTTGTTGTTTCTGTTACATCGATTCCATCAAGACGCTGTGCTTCAGATAATGATCCAAGTGTTGTCACTGTCATAACCTGAGTCTGTCCTCTCTGGAATAATGCAGATCCATGAACTCTTGGCAGGCAGTCAACTTCTGCGTGAAGTGGACGGATCTGTTTGATATCACGACCATCTGGACGTTTGTGATCTTTTAAGATCATCTTACGGACAGTCTTCTTCTGGAATGCATAAACAGCTTCACCGATCTGTGCTAACCATTCTTCATTCTCAGCATATCTTTCTTCTAATTTCTCTTCGATTGCACGGATATTTGCTTCTCTTGTCTGTTTATCATCTGTAAATACAGCTTCTTCCATTGCTTCTGGAGTAATAAAAGCTACCATATCATCATACATCTCTGGATCTACGATATGATGCTCGTAGTCGTGTTTTTCTTTTCCACATTCAGCAACAATTGTATCGATGAATTTGATGATCTCCTGGTTCACTTCGTGAGCCTTGAAGATTGCTTCTAACATCACATCTTCTGGTACTTCATTCGCACCAGCTTCGATCATGATAACTTTTTCTCTTGTAGATGCAACAGTTAATGCAAGATCAGAAACTTCTTTCTGTGCAGAAGTTGGGTTAATCACAAATTCTCCGTCGATCAGTCCTACCATTGTAGATGCTGTAGGTCCGTCAAATGGGATATCTGAAATTGCTGTTGCAATCGCTGAACCAAGCATTGCTGTAAGTTCTGGGCTGCAATCTGGATCTACAGACATAACTAAGTTGTTTAACGCAACGTCATTTCTGTAGTCTTTTGGAAACAGTGGTCTCATTGGGCGGTCAATCACACGGTCTGTAAGAATTGCATTCTCAGAAGGTTTTCCTTCTCTCTTTAAATATCCACCTGGGATCTTACCTACTGCGTATAATTTCTCTTCATATTCTACACTTAATGGGAAGAAATCAATTCCATCTCTTGGCTTTTCAGATGCTGTTGCTGTAGATAATACAACAGTATCACCGTAATGCATAAATGCTGCACCGTTTGCCTGTGCTGCAACACGTCCAACTTCTACCATCAGTGTACGTCCTGCAAGTTCCATACTAAACTGTTTTGTCATAGTTCGTCTCCTTTATATTTTTTGTCTTAAGGCGCCGAAACAACTGAAAAACCGACTACTTGTCTTCCTTCATGTTGTAATAAGCTTTTCAGCAGTCTCGGAAAACGCCTCAGTAACTTAGTTAGTATAGCATGGTTTGTTTAAAAAAACCAGATGATTTTTATTTTATTGGCGATTTCATCGAAATTTCCTATGCAATAAAAAACTGCCGCATGACATTCCATGCGGCAGTTTCAATATCTTCATTGATAAGATTATTTTCTTAATCCTAATTTTTCGATTAATGAACGATATCTTTCAACATCTTTGCTCTTTAAGTAAGCTAATAAGTTACGTCTCTTACCAACCATCTTAAGAAGTCCTCTTCTTGAATGATGATCTTTTGGATGCTGATTGAAGTGATCCTGAAGTTCGTTGATTCTAGCTGTTAAGATTGCTACCTGAACCTCTGGTGAACCTGTATCTTTTGCGTCTTTACCGTATTTAGCTACGATTTCTGCTTTCTTTTCTGATGAAATCTTGTTGTTTTCCTCCTTAAAATTCTTATATCGCCTTGATACCAGGAAAGGGTTGGAGTGCCCAAATCTGAGTATCGGTTTCACTAACTTTTATAGAATATCATAGGTTTCTATGATTTGTAAAGAACTTTTTTATTTTTCTTCTTTTTCCTAATTGATGGTTTTTCTTTGCTTGCTGCAGTCACAGCTTCGATCACTGCACTTCTCATTCCTTTTTTCTCAAGAACGTTAACCGCTTCGATTGTTGTTCCTGCTGGAGAACATACAGCATCTTTTAATTCTCCTGGATGCTGTCCTGTCTCAAGAACCATCTTTGCACTTCCTAGTAATGTCTGTGCAGCGAATGTATATGCCTGCTTTCTTGGCAGTCCCTGTGCAACTGCTGCATCCGCCATTGCCTCAATAAACATATAAACATAAGCTGGACCACTTCCACTGACTCCAACAACGGCATCCATTAGATTCTCTGTGATCTTTTCCGCTTTTCCAAAACTTTCAAAAATCTTATGTACCAGGTCAAACTCTTCTTCCGTTACATATTCATTACAGCATAGTCCTGACATTCCTTCTCCTACCAGAGCTGGCGTATTTGGCATCACACGTACGATCTTAACTTCTTTTCCAAATTGACGCTCTGCTGCTTCCATAGAAACACCTGCTGCAATCGTTACAATGATCTGTTCTGAGCTTACTTCATCTCTGATCTCTTTGATCACAGCTGGGTATACCTGTGGCTTTACAGATAACACCAAAATATCTGATTGTTTTGCCACTTCTTTGTTGTCTGTTGTTGTAATGATTCCAAATTCATCTTTTAGTTTCGCTGTTTTTTCTTCTCGTGGATTGGATACGATCAATTCCTGTGGACTTACGACTTTCTGTGTCAAAATTCCAGTGATCATTGCTTGTGCCATATTTCCACATCCGATAAATCCAAGTTTCATTCCGTTTTTCCTCCTATGATTGTTCTAATTATCCAGCTTGTTCAGTAATTTTTCAAAATACTCTGGCAAAGGCACTTCAAACTCCATATATTCTCCAGTTCTTGGATGTACGAATCCAAGGACCTTCGCATGAAGACACTGCCCTTCCAGTGTATACTTTGACTTCTTTGGTCCATAGACATCATCTCCTAGCAATGGATGCTTGATCGATGCCATATGCACACGGATCTGATGGGTCCTTCCTGTCTCTAATTGACATTCGATATAAGTAAAACCTTTCTTTAGACGTTTTAATACCTTATAATGCGTCACTGCATGTTTTCCATCCATGACGATTCCCATCTTCTTGCGGTCTTTTAAGCTTCTTCCGATCGGTGCATTGACTGTCCCTTCTTCTTCCTTGATATTTCCATAAACGATCGCATGATATTTTCTTGTGATCGAATGATCATATAACTGCTTGGCAATGCTTTGGTGTGCCATATCGTTCTTACATACGATCAGGATCCCTGTTGTGTCTTTATCAATACGATGCACGATTCCAGGCCTTAACACTCCGTTAATTCCTGACAGATCATCCTTACAATGTGCCATCAATCCATTGACCAGCGTACCACTGTAATGTCCTGCTGCCGGATGCACTACCATGCCTTTGGGCTTATTGATCAAAATAACATCCTGATCTTCATAGACAATATCAAGATTCATCTCCTCTGGCAAAATCTCAAGTTCTGTCGGTTCTGGAACCTGTAAGGTGATCATATCTCCTTCTTTACACTTCTTATTGCCTTTGGAAGTCTTGCCATTTAATGCTGCACGTTCTTCCTTACACAATTTATTGATATAACTTCTCGTAAGATCGCTGCACTGCTCCGAAAGCACCACATCCAGACGCTTACCTGCCATTTCACTTGTCACTTTAATTTCTATTGTCTCGTCCATGTTTTCCTTTCCTGTTAAGAAAATCAAGATCTTCTTCCTTATAGAAAAATAAGATCAAGATCAAAAGTAATATCATTGTTACGGTCACATAAATATCTGCAACATTAAAGACTGGAAAATCGATCCATTTAAAATAAAAGAAATCAACCACATATCCCCTGAATACTCTGTCAATCAGATTTCCAAACGCTCCTGCCATGATCAATGCATAACTGATACGAAGTGGTATATATTTCTTCGGCTGTGGTATTCTCCGATAGATCCATGTTAAGATCACTGCAGCAGCTACTGTGATCAATACAAAGAAAATCTGATGATCCTGAAGGATTCCAAAAGCCGCCCCTCGATTCTCCAGATAAGAAAGTTCAAATACATTGGGGATCACAGCGATCCCTTCTGTACCTCGAAGTGCAGATAATGCCCAAATCTTACTTAACTGATCGATCAAGATCAGCCCTATGATATATATATAAATACGAATCTGTTTCTTCATGTCTCGTCCTTAAAAACTTATCCCTGTAATACTTGTTTCATTTCATCATCCGTCACGCTCATATCAATATATGCATCTCCGACAGATCTTAACAATACAAACTTGATCTTATCTCCGACCATCTTCTTATCGGATTTGGTTGTTTTTACAATATCATCTGCTGAAAGTTCACTGATATCTCCATTCATATCAAATGCTTCAAAAACACCTTTGATATCATCAACTTCTTCTTTACTGATATTCCCTTTTATACAAGAAATCTCTGCTGCCAGACAGCACCCAGCTGCCACACACTCTCCATGAAGCCATGTAAAATCCTTTAGTTTCTCGATCGCATGCCCTAAAGTATGTCCAAAGTTTAATAGCGCTCTCTCACCCTTTTCCTTTGGATCACGTTCTACCACACCGCCTTTGATCAGACAGCTTTGATAGATCATTTCTTTCACTGCTTCATGCTCTCTTGCCTTGATCGCATCTATATTTTCTTTGATCCATTCATAATAATCGGCATCTTTGATCAATCCGTGTTTGATCACTTCTCCCATTCCAGAGAAATATTCTCTCTCTGGCAGAGATTTTAAGGTTGTTGTATTGATGTATACAAGCTTTGGCTGATGAAAAGCCCCAACCATGTTCTTATACTGTAAGAAATCAACACCAGTCTTTCCACCGATACTGCTGTCAACCTGAGATAGAAGTGTTGTTGGAACCTGTACAAAATCAATGCCTCGAAGATATGTTGCAGCAGCATATCCTGTCATATCCCCGACAACTCCTCCACCTAGAGCGATCAACAGATCCTGTCGGTCAAAATGGTTGATGATCAGTTCTTCATATAATGCTTCGATCGTCTTTAACTGCTTATGTTTTTCCCCGGCTTCAAAACTGAATGTGATCTGTTTGGAAGCCTTGGATGAGATCAGTTCACAAACTTCTTTTAAATAGATTGGTGCAACATTGCTTTCTGTCACAATACAGACTTTTTTCTTCTCAATTTCAAGGAATTCCATCTGGTCCAGGAGGTCTGCAAAGGAATCTCTTAATACGATATCATATGCTTTCTTTCCTTCATTGCAGATCTCAATCTTATTGTTCATTTCCAAATTGTTTTTGCTGTTCATCTTCTTCATCTCCATCTGTCTGCTCGCATCCTGCAATTTCGAATTCCATCTCATAAACAGGATTATCTAAAATATCCATCTGCCCATTGATAAACTGCTTCATTCTGGCTTTGTAGCTCTGATAATCACTTTCCAGTTTACGGATCAGCTTCTGATAATTCTCAATCGTCTTTTCATGCTGTTCTTTCTCTTCTTTAAAGTCTTCTTTCGCACTTGTTAAGATCTTCTCTGCCTGATCCTCTGCCTCTGATACCAACTGTTTTGCATTACGGGATGCTTCTGCTTCTAATGCCTGTGCTTTATTGTTTGCATTCTCAATTGTCTCTTTGGATGTTTCTTCCGCAAGAACCAATGCTCTCTTTAAGGATTCTTCGATCGTGCGGTAATGGCTTAAGTTCTCTGTCAATGCAGATACTTTCTCTCGCAGTTCGTTGTTTTCTTTATAAACTTTCTCATAGTCTTTCGCTAGTTCTTCTAAGAATTCGTCGACTTCGACTGCTTTATATCCAAAGCCTCTTTTTAGTTCTTTTCCTAATACTTCAACTGGTGTAATCATATATCCTCCTATTGAAAGATCGCCAACGTAATAAACTGACGGCCTTTTTTTCGATGTTTTTCCTAAATCTTCCACCAGAAACTTCCCATATCCGCACACGGATATGATATCGCCCTGTTTGATCTTTTGTCCACCTGATAAACACATCTTTCCATTATGAAATACTTTCTGGCTCTTTAGCAGCTTCTCACTAATATTCCTGGATAAAGAAAAAGCCTGTGAAACCAAAACATCCAGCCTCATGGACGCAACAAATCCTTCTTTTCTCTTGTATTTCTGGACATATCCGGTCTCTTCCCATGAAACTTCTTCCACAAAAACTCGTGTATGTCTTACCTGATCAAGCTGTTCTTTGATCACACCTATGATATGTTCCATACAGAAAATATAGGCATATCTCCCATCGATCAGGATATCACCGATCAAATGTCTCTCGATTCCAAGGTTCATCAATGCTCCAAGATAATCTCTGTGGCTTAATTCTTCTGCGAATTTATCAAAAACAGGTGAGATCCTGGCACAAACCACTGGAACCTCACCCTGATAACCAAATAATTCTTCTGAGCCAAACATCACCACTGCCCTTGTAAAATGCTTATGCCCTCCAACAAGTATTGGATGTGTATAAGCAAGTTCTTGCTTCATATCCTGATAGATACTCTGTTCATATTCATTCAGAAAGTGTGTATATGTATAGATATTCTGATTATATGCTTTCTCACATAATTCCATCAGACGTTTCTTTAATAACTCTTCTTCCTTCATGACCTTTTATTTTAACTGTGGTGAGATCGTATTCTCATTCATGATCTCGCTTTTTAAATCTCCGCTGACTTCAATACTGTCTGGTGCTGCAATAAAAATATTGTTTGATACTGCCTGTAAGGATCCATTGATCGCATAAGTTGCTCCGCCCACAAAATCAATACTTCTCTGTGCAACTGTAAGTTCTACACCTTCCAGATTGATCACAACTGTTCTTCCTTCTTTTAAAAGATCAGCTGCCGTCTGTGCTTCTGCAAAATCCTGTGGCTTTATTACATAAACTTCCACGCCTCTTCCATTCATAGATACGACCTTGCTTCCTGTACTTGTAAATCTTCGTTTCTTTGCTTCTCTGCTTGCTGTAATTGTATTATCAAACGGCTGACTTATCTTGCTGTTACTGCTTTCTTCTTCTACTTCAGGCTCTTTCTTCTTAAAGAAGGAGAAAGTACTTCTTGGTTCTTCCTCTTCTTCCTCATCGTCTTCGTACTCTTCATATTCTTCATCGTACTCTTCATCGTCTGATAGTTTCATAAAGTTCAGCAGTTTGTCAACTGTACCTTTCATAGATCTTCCTCCACTAAATATTATAGTTTCTCTCTCCAAAGATTGCCGTTCCAACTCTTACCATTGTCGCACCTTCTTCTACTGCGATCTCATAATCATTGGTCATTCCCATGGAAAGTATACTCATATCTACATTATCGAAGTTTTTGTTGTTGATGTCAACAGATAATTGCTTCATCGCACGGAAATACTTACGATTGTCTTCTGGATCGTCAACAAATGGTGCAATCTGCATTAACCCTTTAATCTTTACATGTTCTAAGGCAGAAATCTCTTTCACCACATCAAAAACATCTTCTGGATTCAATCCAAATTTGGTATCTTCGTGTGCAAAATTCACCTGGATCAGAATTGGAACTTCTTTGACATCATGCTTTGCAGCTTCTTTGTCGATCGCCTGTGCAAGTTTTATGGAATCTACAGAATGGATCAATGCTACTTTATCCACGATATATTTAATTTTATTGGTCTGAAGATGTCCGATCAGATGCCATCTTACCGGCCAACTGATATTTGCATACTTATCTCTGATCTCCTGTACCTTATTCTCTCCAAAATCAAGTACTTTTTCTTTTCTTAATTCTTCTACCATTTCTAATGGTTTGGTCTTGCTGACTGCGATCACTGTCACTTCTCGTGGATCACGTCCTACACGTTTACAAGCTTCTTCTACATGTTTCTTTACTTCATTATAGCGTTCGATCAACATATCCAATTCCTTCTTTCTGTAATTCTCATAAATTTATATGCCTTAATATATGATCTGGTTTTCCTTGATCGTTGTTCCATCAAGAACAATGAAATCATACCGACTAACTCCCTGATTGGTATCATTTGCAATGATCGAATAATCATCTTTCTCGATCAGAATATCGATTGGACGGAAATCCGCATATCCCTGATTTGTACAATAAACTCCTTTTAATGTCTTCATTTTCTCAATCAAAAATGTATCTTTGGAATCCATTGCCTGAAGCACTACGTTCTCTCCAACTTCTTCTGGATCAAGATAACAGTAATCCTTCGTTCTTCCATAGATCGTAAAGCTCTTTTGTTCCACCGTCACATCGCCTTTGTTGCTTGTATCACGTACGGTAAACTGTTCTTTCACACTGTTATCTCCTTTTGTAAGGTATTTTACTGGAACCTGGTAGAATTTCTTCTTTACAATGGATGTGTTTGGAATCTTTAATCCCTTGTAGGAATCAAGCGTCACATCGATTTCTAAGTAGCGCTCATTGATATAACGTACCGCGTAATCATTAAACTTAAGATATCCAAAATACGAACTTCCCTTTTTGGCGACTTCCACCGTTGCTGTGGCTGTTGTCTGATCTTGCAGGAAACGAACCGACACTTCACTTTTATCCTTCAACATCCGATACTGATCTGCTTCTAGTGGAATTACGATCTGCCATTTTTCGCTTTTGTTGATCCTAGCTACAACTTTGCCTTTCTTTACTTTATCGGACGTATTATACCTCTGAACACGATACTGACTTTGGTCAAAATCCTTGCTTGTGATATCTTTTGCGCTCTTACCGTCAAATGTCATCAGAATAAAATTGTGTTACCCCACTGCTTGTACTTTTCTGTGTCTCAAAACTTGTATCCCCAAGCTTTTGTTTGACTGCTTCTATAACTGTTTTCATAGAATCTTCACTTAAGTTGAGGATTGCATTCTTGAGATCATATTTCAGATCATAAACCGTGCTGAACTTATGATCACTATATACAGACTGATAATCTGTGATCTTATGCTGAATCTCTTCATCATCGATCACTTTTTTATTTTTCTCAAGCTGCTGCACCTGACTTACAAATGCATCCTGAACCTTCTGATCTTTGTCAACCGTAAAGACCGTTCCTGATTTCTTGATCCGTTTTCCTTCTTCTACATAATAGGTAATATAACCGCTTTGTGAAGCCTTTAGAAGTTCCTCATCACGGATCGCAATTCCTGTAAACGATAAGGTATTGGTGATCTTATCTTCCGTCACCTTATAGACAGTCAGCTTTTTCTTGCCTAGAAACAGGATGACATTAATCAGGATGTAGACCAATATGACTACAAAAATGATCATTCCAATATTCCAATGTATTTTTGTTGTTCGTCTTCGTTTTGCTGCCATCTCTTAAATCTCCCATCGCCTGAGCGCTGCTCCATTTAAATAGTCAAATTTACATCCTTGCATATAGTCATTTGTTTCCATGATCTCGTCAAATCGATCTTTTAATTTCCACCAGCTGATGCCCCAGTTAGAAAATGATGCATCTTCCTTGGGCACTCTGCTGAATAGACGCTCGATCACCATATCTTTTCGTACATAACAGATAAAGTTTACCAGTCTGTCCAGATATTCTTCTGGATCACAAAGAGTTATTTTTCCTTCTTTATACTCCTCATACATTTTTGATCCTTTGGGAATATAAAGAGAATGTAATTTTACGATCTGCACTGGAAGTGCAGAAAGAATCTTTGCTGTCTCGATCACATCCGTCATGTCATCTCCTGGCAGATTCAAAATAATATGAGTGCAGATTTCAAATCCATATGGTGCTGTCATTAACACAGCATCTAGATATTCTGCCAGTGTATGTCCTCGATCGATCTTGTTTAAAGTCTTATAATTAACTGTCTGAAGTCCATATTCCATAGAGATCTTCACCTGATATTCTTCAGAAATCTTCTTTAAACAGTCTAAATATTCCTTCGTAATACAGTCAGGTCTTGTGGATACCGAAATTCCTACAATATCTTCCGTCTGTGCTGCTTCTACCAGATACTTTTCAAACTTGTCAACCGGCAGGAATGTGTTCGTATAATTCTGAAAATATGCGATAAATTTCTTTGCTTTATAGCGTTTTGTGATCTTTCCTTTTGTCGCATTCAGCTGTTCACTTACAGATACCTCACTGTTCATAGCTTCAAAGCCGGTTCCCACACCTCCACAGAAAGTGCACCCATCTCCATCCATACGGTTTGGACAAGTCACCGGAAGATTAACTGGTAATTTATATACTTTTTCTCCATATAATTCCTTTAAATGTGTGCTGTAAGCTTTGTATCGTTCCATCTTAGTTTTCCTTTGATAATATATCTGTCATTGTATGGTAAAGAGCTGATTTTGTAACGCCTTTTAACACCACGGAAATGAATTCCTCACCGTCTTTATTCTTTGTAAGAAGAATCAGACAAGAACCCGCCTGTGTTGTTGTACCAGTCTTGCCTCCAATCATATATACCTGGCTTGGAAGTGTGTATGTTCCGGCAATATACTGGTTTGTGGAAGCCATATCATAAATCTTTTGTTCTCCCTTGGAACCAAGATATTCAATCCTACTGCTTGATCTTCCTGCAATATTAAAGAATTCATTATGTTTAGCTACTTCTTTAAAGATCAGATAAAGATCATACGCTGTAGAATAATGATCACTTAAATGAAGTCCATTCGGATTTGCAAAATGTGTATTGGTTGCTCCAAGTTCTTTGGCTCTCTTATTCATCATTTTTACAAAATTTGCTTCACTTCCAGCCACTGCCTCTCCAAGTGCAACGGCTGCATCATTGGCTGACATAATGATCAATGCATTTAACAATGCTTCCACTGTGATCTTATCCCCTTTCTTTAGGTGGATTGCCACAGCTGCTCCATCAGGGAATGTAATGTCATGTTTGATCGTTACAACCTGACTTAAATTTAAATTCTCCAAAGTCAGCAATGCTGTCATGATCTTTGTTGTACTTGCCGGGTAAGCCTGGTCAAAAACCTTCTGACTAACGATCACTTTATTCTTTGTATTATTAACCAACAGAACTTCCTTGGCTTCTGGATAGTCGTTATTATCCGCCTTTTCTTTGGATACAACCGCTACCTTAGAACCTCTGGATTCCCAACGGTCACTCAATGCATCTTCTTTTAATGCCGTTTCATTCTTCTGATAATGTTCATCATATGATATAAATCCACCTGTCTTCGCCGATGTCTGGCAGCCAGATAATGTGATCATCATGACGGACATACAAATACAAATTAATTTTTTCATTTTATGCTTTCTGTAAAAAAAGACCGTCGTGTGACAGTCTATTTATACATATTCCTCCAATCTAAATCTCCTCGGTCCAGTGCCAAAATCAATACTTCTGCCGTTGGCAGATTCGTAGCACACGGAATATTATACTGATCACAGAGATTTAAAACATTATAAAAATCTGGTGTTCTCTTCTTATTTGCCGGGTCCTGTAAAAAGATCAAGAGGTCTATTTCATTATTGGAGATCTTAGATCCCATTTGCTGCATACCGCCAAAATGGCCGGCAAGAAGTTTGTGGATCTTTAAGTTTGCAACATCTTCAATCATCTGTCCAGTCGTACTTGTAGCATATAATTTATGTTTTTTTAAAATATCCTGATACGCGATACATAAATTCTGCATCAGGTTCTTTTTGCCATCATGGGCAACTAATCCTACATTCATAGATAGAACCTCCTAGTGTCTTTTTGCTTTGTAAATATATATTAAGTACCATTCCTATCGCGATTGACGCCGACATTAAGGAACTTAATCCATAACTGATAAATGGCAGGGGCTGTCCGGTGTTCGGCATGGTTCCTGTAGCAACTGCAATGTTGATAAAATGACTGAAATCCCATATAACACGCAACTCCTACCGCCACATAAGTTCCGATCAGATT
>ENA-OQHF01001464-OQHF01001464.1-human-gut-metagenome-genome-assembly--contig:-NODE-1464-length-12975-cov-2.066936_pt1 | contig 12975 bp, 17 predicted proteins | sample MGYA00242559_ERZ504709 | MGnify/ENA primary metagenome ERZ504709 (study PRJEB26092, sample SAMD00036203) | human gut metagenome | host: Homo sapiens | study: EMG produced TPA metagenomics assembly of... | reverse complement strand
GGAGGCAGATTTTCCGGAGATGGAAGAGGTGCAGGATGAGAAGCAGAGAGCACACTGGGTTTGCGGGTGAGGCAGAAACTATATGGGACAAAGTATATTAAGGAGTCTGAATGAGCAGAAGCTATAAGCATACGCCGGTATATGAGGCGAAGGGGAACAGAAGCAAGGAGCGATCCCGCTTCCAGAAAGCTCGACAGATATCAGAAGTGCTACCGAAGGAAATGAGAAAAGGAGGAAGGATATGCATTATGTTATTGGCGACATACATAACAACCTGAAGAAACTGAAACAGATCCTAAAGCAGATCAATATCACCAGGGATGATGAACTGATCGTCCTTGGTGATGTGTTTGACCGGGGTGGAGAAACTGCGGACCCCTTCGGAGTATATTGTGCCCTTGCCGGCTTGCAGGGAAAGTGCTCCTGGATACGAGGCAACCACGATGACTGGCTGGCAAATTATACTTATGAGTACTTTAATACTCCGGAGAAAAAACGGCACAAATTAGCTCCCTATGGTTACAACAGTTTTGAACTGCTGCGACAGCGTATTACCGAAGTAGACATGCGGAACATTGCTGATCTGATCAAGGGACTGCCGCTACAGAAGGAACTGGAGCTGGAGGGAAAGAAATATCTGTTTGCCCATGCCATGACTTCCCATCCGGATGTCCGGGAAGAGGACCGATATTACATGCGGGGGACGATGGATATTGACAGCTTTTTCTTTGAAGGTATCGATGGATATATCTCCATGTGCGGTCATACGCCCACGGACAGCATTGTGTGGAAGAAGGACAGAAGATATCTGGACGAGCCGGGCAATTCCATCTGGTGCAACGACAGACATAACGTATATCTCTTAGATTGCGGATGTGGCTTTGCCGGTGGAAGACTTGCCTGTCTCTGTCTGGAGACAAAAGAGCGATTTTACGCCTGAAAACGGGAGGAGGATATTTATGTACAGGAATTATTTCTACAGGGAGGATCTTAAGGTAGAACTGACACAGTTGGAAGAAGAGGATGAAAAAGAGCGGTTCCTTGAGGGAAGTAAACATAAGAGGCTGATTCCCGGTATGTTGCGTTGGAAGTCAAAGAAAATACCTGTAAGATATCTCCGGTGCTGTATCCGGAGTTTCGTGGGAAGGGATACTGGAAAGATGCCAGAGAACTTTTGCTGGAAAGAATCTTTAAAGAAAGATTTTTCACAGAAGAAAACGGAAGACGTGTTCCTTACCGGATCGACCGGGTGGAGATCGTATTGTATCAGAAACCCCGAGATATTGCCCGGAGTACGGAAGGAAAGCTTTTGTTTCGGGATTTGAAACCTTATTTACAGATATTCGGATATTTTTCTGTAGTGGACAGAGACAACTGGTCCGGTGAAATGTATAAGTACAGAGATGACATACCGGAGAAATACGATGACAGGCTCGTATATGGAATCGGTATGGAGGATAATCCCGATGCGGATACATTGCCGCCAAAGCGGCTGGTGATCGTGCTTTCAGAGAATGAAAAGGAAGAATCATGAAAAAGTTTATGGAACTGTTGGAATGCGATTTCCGTAGCGGAGAAAACAAATATTGTCTTTTAAAATCTCCGGAAGGCTTTACTTCTTTTCAGATACACGAGGATTACGGAAAAATCTTCTGGATCAGAGATGACCTGTATCGGGAAAATTACCATAATGTGATCGAACCGCTGATCCATTATCCGGGAGATCGGAGATTTCTGAGTTCTCCGATCTGCGGATGCGACGAGAATCGGATTTAGAATCCTTCCTTCTTACGAACTAATCTTAACTCTCTTCTCTTAATGGCATTATCCCACTCCATGCGTTCCCCGTCGTTCTCTAAGATGAGGCCGGGAACCGGGGTGGGTTTTCCATTGTCTCCCATAGCGACCATGACAAAATAAGCCCGGTTGATAGGGTGTCTGGTGCCGTCCTGCTCTTCGCGGTAGGTATCCACGCGTACTTCCATAGAAGTATGTCCCACATGGGTGACTTTACCGATCAGCACAATAATATCATTCAGATAAGCGCCGGATTTAAAATACAGGTTATCGATGGCTACGGTGGTGGCGTCTCTGCCGCAGTGACGTCTGGCGGTGGCACCGGCTACTTCGTCGATCCACTCTAACAGTCGTCCGCCGAACAGGCGCCCGAAACCGTTAATATCCGGATGAATGACCACATGCAGCTGATGTGTCTCGGAATCGGAGACTTTTTTCGCGGGAAGTGCACTCGTCTTTTTTTCTGTATTTTCAGTCGTATCTGCTGTATTCATAGTTATAAAACCTCACATATATTTTGAAATCTAAAATTCTTCACTCAAAACGGCGCAAACAGTAAGTGGGGCAGCGTCTGCACACATATAAAGATAGTATAGCACATTTTGGAAAAAAGTGCCATCCGTATATGATTTTCGGTTTTGGGATATTCTATTGTGTGCAGAAAAAGATCATTTGCAGATCCTTTGATAACTGCCGGGAGCAGAACTTTGCGAAAGGGGAACGGAGATGCTGATCAGACAATTATTGCTCATAGTAACCGGGGCCAGTTACGGCCTGCTGTCGGCAGCCGGAGTGTTTACAGTGCTGGTGGCGGTGGGGCTGATCCCCCGGTTCGCAGGCAAGACCCATACCGCACGTTATGTACTTCTCTATGAGGAAATGGTCATTTTCGGGACGCTAGCGGGATGTTTTGTTACGATTTTCCCAGAGTACAGTCAGTGGGGAAATTATCTGCGGGAACACTTCCCGGAACAGATGAGGCTGTGGACGGCAGCGGGCATTGGAGCACAGGCGGTTTTCGGGCTGTTTGCCGGAATGTTCATCGGCTGTCTGGCGCTGGCCATTGCTGAGATGCTGGACAGTATTCCTATTTTTGCCAGAAGAATCTCTTTCCGCCACGGGCTGGGCGGGGCCATTCTGGGGATGGCAGCGGGAAAGATCTGCGGGTCACTGTTTTATTTTGCCACAGAACTGCATCGGACCGTGCAATAAGCAGGGGAATTCTTCCGGAGGAGCAAGCACACAAATAATATGGACAATCTGGGAAAATATGTCTATGCAGAGCAGAAACGGCAGGAAGGGACAGGGTATATGAAGCAGCAGACGGTTTATCTGAAATGTGACAGAAGTGCGGAGGTGCAGGCACAGGATGTTTTCCTGAAAGATGTGGCAGAGATTCGCTGTCAGGATCCGGTATTGCAGGCAAAACTAAAAGCCATCAAAATTTATCATTTTCCCAAGGACGGCGAAAAACGATGTGTGATCAGTTGTCTGAAACTGGTAAGTCTTATGGAAGAAATCTGTCCGGAGATCGATGTGCAGGTGGTTGGAGAGACAGATGTGCTGGTGGAATGGATCTGTGTGAACAGACACAAAGGCTGGCAGCAGTGGATCAAGGCTGCTTTTGTGTGCCTGATCAGCTTTTTCGGTACAGCCTATACGATCATGGCTTACCATAATGATGTGGGGATCAATGAGGTTTTCACGGAAGTGTACCGGATGGCCATGGGTGCTGAACCCGGAGGCTTGAATACGTTGGAAGTATTCTATTCTCTTGGGCTGGCAGCTGGCATTATCGTTTTCTTCAATCATGTCGGTGGCAGGCGCCTGACCAAGGATCCTACCCCCGTCGAAGTCTCCATCAAAAACTACGAGACCGACGTGGATAAGACCCTGATCGAACAAGCAGGAAGAGAAGGAAAAGAGCTGGAAAGCTGACCTTCCCTTATTTTAGCGGAATCATTTCGGAATAAGAGGTATTCCCCTGGGAATCCTTCATGAAGAAGATGCATACGTAATTTTCCGGGTGATCCAGCGGCTGTACCACGGTATGATAATCGCCGGTCAGATCCACATCGAAGCCCATCATCCAGCCGGATTTTTCCCAGTCGAAGAAGTTCAACAGATTACCGTTATCATCCCGGGTCACGTAGCTGCATCTAGCCACTAAGGACATAGTCTCATAGTCATCCAGATGGATCAACTGCTTGCTGGCACTCTGCAATTCCGCATCGTCATGATCCAGAGGAATCGCACTACGGATGATACCATCGGGATATTCGTCGCTGACGACGATCTGTACTTTCGCCGTCTGGGATTCCCCAGTTGTCAGTATAATTCATCAGCACCGCATGTGCCAGATAACGATTCTCTGTGTTGCTGATATCGGTCTCTGTCAGGATCATGGGAATATCGGAGAGACCGTCCTGATCCTGCATGTAGACAGCATTATTTTTGTAAGCAGCATGTAAGAAACCATTTTCATCCAGAGTCACACGGGTACTTCCCTGAATGAAGAGATACATATCATCGGCACGTTCGTCTTCCTCCGCGGTAATATAGCCTTCGTCCCTGGCTTTGCAGAGGATGTAGTAGCCGCCGGAGGCAAAGTTCGCCTGCTGTTCGGGGGTCAGCTGCAAGGTAATGTCGGATTCATCGTAAGCACCGTCGTTCTGGGTGGTGACGGAAGTCTCCGCATTGGAGATCTCTCGATCTGCCAGCAGGGTGTCACCGTTTTCAATGGCGTAAAAGTCTTCCAGAAAACGGGTGTAATTGGGAGCAAAGTCCAGATAATATAACATTTCAATGCAGGCATCCCGGTAATCCGTATCCGTCTGGTAAGGATAGCAGATAGAGATTCCTCTGGCATTGTCCATGTTGGTGTCGGAATAGACGATACAGTTTTCTACGGCCTCTGTGGCAGCCTGTGCGGCTTCAGAATCATTCCCCACCAGTTCTAACAGATGCAGGACATCCACCATGCCGTAATTCATATCGGAGGAGTAAGTGCCGAAGTCTCTCACCCGTGCACGGTTACGCACCAGTCTGGGGTAATTCTGCACATCCAGAGAAGTGTCCAGTTCCGCAAAATAATCGTTCAGAGCTTCTTCGGCTTCAGCATAGGCGTTCAGATCGACGCAGGAGAGCGTCAGGTCGGAATACAGATTCGGATAGATGTCGAAGACGTATTCCCCGTAATCCATGTAGGAATCCACGATATATTCCCCCATGACATCGCCCGGGATCACCTCATCGGACAGCTCTGACAAAAAATCGTAATTCCAGCCCCAACCGGGTTCGGTCTCCTGGGAGGCAATCATATAGTTGGCGTAGGGAGCCAGCACGGAAGCCACTTCCAGGGAACTCATCAGGCAGGCATCAAAGCCGATCCATTCCAGTTTTGTCATGTGTGCACCCACGGAATCTTCTAGCGCCTCGGACAGTTCATCCAGCGTCAGAAGGTCACGGAAATTCTCATCTACGCCGTAGCCCAGCACTGGTCCGCCGCCGTGATCCCAGAGGATCAGGCTGTAGGAATCTGCCGGGAAGAAATCAAAACCGTAATTTAAAAAGCTGCTCAAAGTCAGGGGATCCCCCATGTTTTCCGCCGGATAGGTATCCACGGGGACGAAACCGGTGTCGGTCAACAGCAGGACGGTGCATTCGTCACTGGACAGGCCGCGGTCCTGCCATTCGGATGCACCACCGGCATAGACCAGAATATTATTGTGCGCTGTGTCCACTCCGGCCGTTTCCATCTCGTCCAGATCCAGACTGGCATTACCGTAATCGGATTCCAGATCTGAGCCTACCAGATAGACCATGATGGTCTGGACCTCACCGATAGCATCCAGCGAGTCGTAATCCATCTGGGGAATAGGGGTGGAAGACGGCTGTGATTCGGTATGGTAAGTACCATGACCGTGAGGCGAGGATGCCTGCGAATTGTTTTGTCCGGCATACTCCAGGATCTGTGCAAATACGCCCATAGGCGTGGTACGGATGCGGCACCCGGTCAGAACCACGGGGACCAGCAGCAGACCCCAAAGGGCCCGTAACTTTTTCCTTGTTCTTTTTTTCATAATAATCTCCCTCATGAAATAAAATTTATACTCATCGCCCATTATCGCATGAAAAAAAGAGAGCGTCAAACAGTGTAATTGCTTACAATCTGAAAAAATACCAAAGAAAAACAAAATTCTGGTTCTTTTTTTTTCGTAAAAAGATGGGGAGCCGGAATCCGGTGGACAGTCAGAACCACAGGAAAGAAGAAAAGACTTTTTTACAGGAAAACGGTGTGGACCTCATGATCCGGGTACATGACACCGGAATCGGTATGGCCATCACGGATCAGCTGGTACAGCTCATGGGCGGAGAAATCGTCGTAGAGAGTCTGAAAGATAAGGGCTCGGATTTCACCGTGTTTTTTCAGCTGCCTCTGGCAGAGGAAGGCAGTATCGAAGAGAAAACGACAACAGAGAATCGGGAACAGAATGCGGATAACGCGTTCCGCGGCCGCAGGATCCTGCGACCGCGGAGGTCTATTTCGACGGTATTGGATGGCTTCCGGTGGATGTGACACCGGGGTATTATTATGATGCGGTGAAATTGCAGCAGATGGTGGCGACACCGGATATGGTGCACAAGACACTGGCAGAAGATCATAATCTTATGGATGCGGAACAGATCATGGATACCGGAAATGATATGGATACCGCCGTGGCAGAGGTCGGGAGCTGTTGAGAAGTCTGTTTTTATGGAAGAAAACTGTTGTTAAAAAGAAAATTTGTAAATAGAAGCATACATAAAAAGAAGTGAAAACGTACATTACTGTTATCAGAAGAGAGCAGTCACAGAGTCTGCCTGCCGTGCAAGCGGCCGGGCGGCGGAAAGGCATGGTACATCTATGAAACAGGAAGACACAAAACAGGGCAATCAGCAGAAGATGCAGAAAGAGACCCCGCATATGTCCGGGAATCCGGCACAACCGGATGTACAGCAGAAGCAGGAATACGAACAGTATGTCAAATCGGTGACTCCCACCCACAATCTGTGGGCACAGATGGGAAAAGCGTTTCTGACCGGTGGGATCATCTGCTGTATCGGGCAGGGAATCCTGAACTATACCGGCAATGTGCTGGGAATGGATCCCCAGACGGCAGGCAGCTGGTGTTCCCTGATCCTGGTGTTTGCATCGGTGGTACTCACGGCATTGCATATTTATCCCAAGATCGTCAAATGGGGAGGTGCAGGAGCCTTAGTACCCATCACCGGCTTTGCCAATTCCGTGACAGCCCCGGCGGTGGAATACCAGAAAGAAGGACAGGTATTCGGTATCGGCTGCAAGATATTCACCATTGCAGGACCTGTGATCCTGTACGGAATTTTCGCCAGCTGGGCATTGGGACTGATCTGCTGGGTGCTGCAGATGTTCGGGATCCAATTGTAAGTTGAACTGAAATAGAAAACAGTGTAAAATGACTTTGTCCGGACGCGGTTTCGGGCAAAGTTTTTTTATGAAATGTTAAAGGAGAGATTACCATGCAGATAGGAAAAGAGATGGCGATCCCGTCCATCCTGAAGATCGGAAACGGGGCATTAGGTAAGATCGGTGGTTATTTAAAAACGGAAGGTCTGGATCAGGTAGTGTTATTTTTCGGTAACGGACTGATCGATATGTTCGGAGAGCTGGTCATGAATTCACTGAAGGAAGCGGACGTGAATGTTCTGGAATACAATGAATTGGATACGGTGGATATTGACGATATCATTACGCTGGCTTTCGCAATTCCCAACAAGGCAAAGGCGGTGATCTCTATCGGTGGAGGCAAGGTCATCGATGCCGGAAAATATGCGGCATTTCTGCGGAACCTTCCTTTTATCAGTGTGCCGACTTCCAGTTCAAGCGACGGCTTTTCCAGTGCCAGCGCATCTCTTCTGGTGCAGGGAAAGCGTACTTCTGTCCCTGCCAGACTGGCTTATGGCATTATCGTGGATACCCAGGTGATCCGTACCGCTCCGGAGAAGTTCATTTACTCCGGCATCGGAGATATGATTTCCAAGATCACGGCACTCTATGACTGGATTTTCGAAGAAAAGGCCGGCTGCGGTGAGGTGAATGATTTTGCTGTGATGATCGCAAAGAAAGCGGTGAACAGCTTCGTTCGTACCCCTTATGAGAGCATCAAGGACGAGCTGTTCCTAAAAGAACTGCTGGATTCTCTGGCCATGAGCGGTATTGCCAACGAGATTGCCGGCAGCAGTGCCCCTACCAGCGGAAGTGAGCACCTGATTTCCCATGCATTGGATAAGATCCTGGAAGTGCCGCAGCTTCATGGCATCCAGGTAGGTATTGCCACCTATATCATGGCAAAGGTACAGGATCACCGTTACATCCGTGTCAGCACGGTACTTAAAGATACCGGATTCTGGGATTACGTGGCAACCTTACATATGAAGAAGGCCGATTTCCTCAAAGCCATCGACATGGCTCCCACCATCAAACCCCACCGCCATACCTATCTCCACGAGGAAGAATACCGCAAAGCAGCAAAGAAACTGGTGCTGGAAGATGAAGTCCTGAACCGGGTACTGAAGGATTGACGGAGTTTATAAAGAGTTTATACTTTTTTTCTTGCAAACATAAAAGATTGCGTTATAATGTTAGATGGCTAACAAAAATGGTTAGCTATCTAACATTTTTATTTACGCGAGCAACGAGCCAAAGTCCGTGCTTGCACGAGACCTTGGCGACTGCCGCGATAACTTGAGAAACTCGCGAAGCGTGTTTCTCATAGTTTGCGCGAGTAGAGAGGAAAATCCCATGCTGGCATGAGGATTTGACGAACACCGCATTAGAGGCATAGGAGATAAGGAGGCAGGATGAACGAGGAGACAAGTGTACTGACGAACCGTCAGCTTGGATTTGAGATCAAGGCCGCCAACAACATGATCCGCCGGAAGATCGATGCGATCTTTGCTCAGATGGAAGGAAATGAAATCAACGGAATGCAGGGGCCGCTGTTTGGGGATATCTGTATCACAAGAGCCGGAACGGCGATGTATATCAGAAGGATGTGGAGAAGGAATTCCGAATCCGCAGATCCACGGCAACGGTAATGCTCCAAAGTCTGGAACAGAAGGGCTATATCGTCCGGGTGGCATCCACGGAGGATGCCCGACTGAAAAGGATCCTGTTGACGGAGAAAGCAATCGAGCATCACAATCTGATCGAAGAGCAGATCCGGGATTTCAACCGAGAGCTGGAGAACGGTATTACCGAAGAAGAGAAGCAGACATTCTTAACTATTTTAGATAAGATGATGCAGAATCTGGGACAGGACAGCAGGCGGACCGGACGTTGTAACGGGCCATGCCGGAACGAGTGATGCTGGCAGTCATGCATAACAGAGAGGTTACAAAACATTTATATAGGATAGAAAAATACAGAAAGGAAACCAGCTATGATCAAAACATTAGCAAAACAGATCAAGGAATATAAGAGTGCATCTCTTGTAACTCCTATTTTCATGATCCTGGAAGTAGCCATGGAAATGGTGATTCCGCTCCTGATGGCATCCATCATTGATGACGGCGTGCAGGCGGGAGATATGAAACATATTTTTTGTCATCGGTTGTTACATGATCCTGGCAGCGTATTGTCGGTATTGTCGCCGGTGTCATGGGTGGTAAATACGGTGCGAAAGCATCCACGGTTTTGCCAGAAATTTAAGAGATGGCCATGTATGAGAACATTCAGACCTTCTCTTTTGCTCCAAGCATTGATAAGTTTCTCCCAGCGGGCAGGACTGGGTTCACCCGTATGACCACGGATGTTACCAATATCCAGAACGCTTACCAGATGCTCTTACGTATGTGCTTCCGCGCACCGGTCAGCCTGATCTGTGCTATGCTGATGGCGTTCCTGATCAATGCAAGAGTGGCAAGCATTTATCTGGTGGCGGTAGTGTTCCTTGGAATCGTTATCATTTTTATTATGAGAGCAGTGTCCAAGTATTTCAGTGAAGTATTCAAGAAATACGATGATTTAAATGCCAGCGTACAGGAGAACGTAGCCGCACAGCGTGTGGTAAAGGCTTATGTGCGTGAGGACTATGAGATCGACAAGTTCCATAAGGCCAGCTACAACATCTACAAGATGTTCAAAAAAGCAGAATGTACCATGACTTATGTATGGCCGGTAATGCAGTTTACCGTATACGGCTGTATCCTTGGAATCAGCTGGCTTGGCGCTCACATGATCGTTGCCAGCCAGTTGACCACCGGTGAACTGATGAGCCTGCTGACCTACTGCATGAGTATCCTGATGAATCTGATGATGTTAGCCATGATCTTCGTTATGATGACCATGAGTGCAGCCAGTGCAAGGCGTATGCAGAAGTACTGGAAGAGAAGGCAGATATCACCAATCCTGAACAGCCTGACTACGATGTGACAGACGGTAGTATCCGTTTGATCATGTGACCTTCCGCTATAACAAACAGAGTGAGAAGCCGGTACTGGATGATTTGAACTTTGAGATCAAAGCCGGAGAGACCATCGGTATTCTGGGTGGTACCGGTAGTTCCAAGACCAGTCTGGTGAACCTCATCAGCCGTCTGTATGATGTAAATGAGGGTACGGTCTATGTCGGCGGTAAGGATGTCAGAAGCTATGATCTGGAGACTCTGCGTAACGAAGTATCCGTAGTATTACAGAAGAACGTGCTGTTCTCCGGTACCATCTTAGAGAATCTCCGTTGGGGCGATGAGAATGCTACTGAAGAGGAATGCATCCGTGCCTGTCGTCTGGCCTGCGCCGATGAATTCATTGAGAAGATGCCAGAGAAATACCATACCTATATTGAACAGGGCGGAAGTAACGTATCCGGCGGACAGAAGCAGAGACTGTGTATTGCCAGAGCACTGCTGAAAAAGCCGAAGGTACTGATTCTGGATGACTCTACCAGTGCCGTGGATACCGCTACCGATGCGAAGATCCGTAAGGCATTTGCCACGGAGATCCCCGGTACGACGAAAATCATCATTGCACAGCGTATCTCCAGTATTCAGGATGCAGATCGTATCATCGTTATGGATAACGGTAAGATCGATGCATTTGCACCTCACGAAGAACTGCTTCGTACTAATGAGATCTATAAGGAAGTATATGAAGCCCAGACCCAGACGGGTGGCGGCGACTTTGATGAGAATGGAGGTGAGTCATAATGCCAGGACCTATGGGCGGCGGAATGCGTGGACCCGGCAGAAGAATGCAGGGCGGTACACGTATTGAGAATCCGGGAAAAGTATTTAAACGACTGATGGCATATATCTTTAAAAATTATGGCATTCACTTTATCTTTGTGTTGATCTGTATTGTACTGAGCGTTGTGGCAAGCATTCAGGGTACTCTGTTCATGCAGAGACTGATCGATGACTATATCATGCCCATGATCGGACAGAAGACTCCTGACTTCAGCAATCTGTTCCGGGAAATTGTCCGTGTGGCTGGTTTTTATCTGGTCGGTGTGGCGGCCACTTATGCTTACAACCGTATCATGGTAACCATAACTCAGGGAACACTGAAGAATCTCCGTGATGATCTGTTCGAACACATGGAAAAGCTGCCGATCAAGTATTTTGATACCCATTCCCACGGCGATATCATGTCCATTTACACCAATGATATTGATACTTTGCGTCAGATGATCAGCCAGAGTATCCCGCAGGTATTTTCCAGCTTCATCACCGTAGTCGGTACCCTGGGAAGTATGCTGGTATTAAGTGTGCCTCTGACAGCAGTCAGTCTGATCATGGTGGCACTGATGATGTTCGTCACTGGTAAGGTAGCGGGCTTAAGCGGAAAATATTTCGTAAAGCAGCAGAAGAATATCGGTAAAGTCAACGGTTACATTGAGGAAATGATGGAAGGCCAGAAGGTAGTCAAGGTATTCTGCCATGAAGATAAGAGTCTGGAGGAGTTCAAGGCTCTGAATGATGAACTGTGCGACAGCGCATACAATGCGAATAAGTTCGCAAACCTGATGGGACCCATCAATGCCCAGCTGGGTAACTTAAGCTATGTGGTATGTGCCATCGTCGGTGGTGCCATGGCGCTGGGTGGTTTCGCAGGACTGACGCTGGGTAAGCTTGCCAGCTTCTTAACTTTTAACAAGAGCTTCAACATGCCTATCAGCCAGGTCAGTCAGCAGTTGAACAGTATCGTCATGGCACAGGCCGGCGCCAAGAGAGTTTTTGATCTGCTGGATGAAAAAGTAGAGGCCGACGAAGGCTATGTAACTCTGGTACGTGCGAAAAAGGTAGACGGCAAGATCGTAGAATGTTCCGAGAGAACCGGTATGTGGGCATGGAAGCATGTGCATCAGGCGGATGGCTCTGTAGATTATATTGAGCTGCAGGGTGAAGTGGTATTTGACGATGTGGACTTCGGCTACAATGATGACAAGATCGTGCTGCATAACATCGAGATGTATGCAAAGCCCGGTCAGAAGATCGCATTTGTAGGCTCCACCGGCGCCGGTAAGACCACGATCACGAACCTGATCAACCGTTTCTATGATATTCAGGATGGTAAGATCCGTTACGACGGCATCAATATTAACAAGATCAAAAAAGCGGATCTGCGGAAGTCTCTGGGTATCGTATTGCAGGATACCCATTTGTTCACCGCTACCGTTATGGACAATATTCGTTTCGGTAAGCTGGATGCTACAGACGAGGAAGTCATTGCTGCAGCAAAACTGGCTAACGCGGATACCTTTATCCGTCAGCTTCCGGATGGTTACAACACAGTCCTCACCGGTGACGGTGCGAACTTAAGCCAGGGACAGAGACAGCTTCTGTCCATTGCCAGAGCCGCAGTAGCGGATCCGCCGGTGCTGATCCTGGATGAGGCTACCAGCTCCATCGATACCCGTACTGAGAAAATTGTACAGGACGGCATGGATAAGTTGATGAAAGGAAGAACCACTTTCGTCATCGCCCACAGACTTTCTACTGTCAAAGAAACAGTGACTGCATCATGGTTCTGGAACAGGGCCGCATCATCGAGCGCGCAACCACAGATGAACTCATCGCCCAGAAGGGCAGATATTATCAGTTGTATACCGGTAATGCGATCGCTGAGGGGTAAGTGAATAGATATACTATAAAAAAA
>ENA-OQHF01001463-OQHF01001463.1-human-gut-metagenome-genome-assembly--contig:-NODE-1463-length-12985-cov-2.437160_pt1 | contig 12985 bp, 18 predicted proteins | sample MGYA00242559_ERZ504709 | MGnify/ENA primary metagenome ERZ504709 (study PRJEB26092, sample SAMD00036203) | human gut metagenome | host: Homo sapiens | study: EMG produced TPA metagenomics assembly of... | reverse complement strand
ATTATAACTGTTTTTGGTATAATTTCCCTTCTTTTGTTCTAACTTTTCACTCAAAATATGACATCTGTTGTCTATTCCAATTTCAAATGATATGGTATATTTTAAAATATTTTTTTACCCCCAAAATCTGTATAAACTTCACACTCAATAAATCCTGAATACGTTTTCTTATTGATCGTTTCCATTAATATCTTCTGATTATCACTATCAATCAGATAATTTTTATCCGTCAAAAAGTTCTGCAAAATTTTCACTGCCGTTATAATTGCTGTTTTCCCCGAACCATTTTCCCCATAAATAGCCTTTATTCTATATTTCTCTGGATCAAAATCACTGTTATTAATTGTCTTTTTGTAAAAATTCAATTCAATTGGGACTTCAATGTTTTTTATTCCTGATATTTTCAAACTTAATAAATAAAATAATGGTTTCATTTCTTTGTCACCTCCATGATTTCATCATAACACAGAAAAAGGTAAAAGAAAATACATTTTGTATTTTCTTTTACCTTTTATTATTTCCGCTTGAAAGCTTTCTAGTCAAAAAATTTTATGGTATCTTCTTCAACTCTTATTAGTAAAAAACAAATAGAACTTATTAATGCAACAAACAAATTATCTCCAGAACAATTAGATAATCTTCTTATATTTTTAAATTCCTTAAACGCAAAAAAAGCAGTAAATTCCAGCATTCTGGAACTTACTGCTTTCCTTTTCCTGTTTATTTTTCAAACTTTTCTATGATGCATGTATGTTGCTTGGAATCTTTCGCATAATTAATTCCAACAAGTATCAGATTTCCATGATAATCTTTCAATCCATGCTTTCATATATTAATTTAAAACTTCCTTATTCGGAATCGAAACCATTTTATCCATCCAATGATAACTCAGATATCCCAAATAAACAAGAAACAGAATCTTTTCTCTCAATGAAAAAACAGCCCTTGCGGACTGTTTTTTCGAGGAGTTTAGTTATGAAAATGTTAATCTATATAAAGGAAAATTGGCATTTTTTAGTAAGCACCATTCTGAATGCTTACATCAACAAATGCTTGTCTGTTGTTCTCTTGTTGATAATAGTAATATACAAAATAAATGTGTACGAATTATGTCGGTTTTCGAAAACATTTCTAAAATTCCAAATAAATTATTTTATAATTCGTTAATATTTTATTTGTTTCTGTTTAGATTTTTTTGTATGATTATAGTCTGCCCGGTATTTTTCCTTTTATACATAACATTTCCATTTTTTATTTATCACATCTGCCTCTGCTCCAGCAGATATTTGCTCAGTCCGATCATTTTCTGATCTTCTGCACTGTTATAAAATTGTACCGTTCCCGGCGTCACAGCATCCGAAACCATGTCATACTCTTTTAATTTATGAAGCGTCTCTCTGGCAGTTCCTGCACCGCCATCAAAAACCGCTACTCCCTGGCCGAGTACCTTCTGAATGGTTTCCCTCACCAATGGGTAATGCGTACAGCCAAGAACAACTGCATCCACTTTTCTTTCCTGATATGGTGCAAACAGATTTTTTAAGAAATGTTCCAGTGCTTCCCCGGAAAGTTCTCCGCGCTCTACGAATTCCACAAGCCCCGGACATGGCAGTGATATGATCTCCGCCTGATCCTGAAATTTCTGCATAAGGTTATGGAACTTTTTTTTCCCGCAATGTCATAGGCGTTGCCATGACAAGCACCCTTGAATTTTCTTTTACAGACACTGCCGGTTTTAATGCCGGCTCAATTCCGATGACCGGGATCTCTTTCTGGTATTTTTCCCTTAAAATGTGAATCGCTGCGCTTGTCGCCGTGTTGCATGCGACAACCAGTGCTTTTACATTCCGCGACCTTAAGTACTCCGCATCTGCCAGTGTGAGTTTCCGCACTTCCTCTAAGGTCTTTGTTCCATAGGGCGCATTTTTTGAATCCCCATAAAATATAAAATTTTCATTTGGCATCAATGCCACCAATTCCCGAAGTACGCTGATTCCGCCAACACCGGAATCAAATACTCCAATTGGTCTCTGCATTTCGTCCATATTACGATTTCCTGCTTTCTTTTCTTCTATTTTGCAAACACCGCGATCTGTTCTTTCCTCGTACTGATTACTATTCCAACAAGGCACCTGCTCGAAATGTGCTTTTTACTTACCTGCTTCAGTTGTGCCTATTACCTATGATAACATTCATTCCGTCCACACAGCCCTGCTGCCCTTGTCCGTACGGCTGACAACGAGTTTACGGTCGATCTGTTCTTTCAGTTCCGTCACATGGGAGATGATCCCAACCATGCGGCTGTCACCGGCAAGTTCCCCCAGCACCTCGATCGCCTGCTGTCTCGACTGCGCATCCAGAGAACCAAATCCCTCATCGATAAACATCATATCCGGGTGGATCGCCCCTGCGCTCCGCTCCACGATATCGGACAATCCGAGTGCCATCGCAAGTGCTGCCAGAAAAGATTCCCCGCCGGACAGTGTTTTCACATCGCGCTCGCTGTCCGTCACAAGACTGTAAACAGAAAGATCCAGTCCCTCGTTTGTCTTTCTTCCCGTATTCGCCTCTTCCTTTAACTTAAGGATAAACTGATGATTGCTCATCGTCAAGAGCCGCTTGTTCGCTTCATGGATGATCTGTTTAAAATACTGCCTCTGGATATAAGTTTCAAAATCGATTTTCGCAGAACCGGAAAGTCTTCCGTTCGCTGTCTTAGACAGACTTTTGATGACCTGATCTTCGCTCTCCAATTTTTTTCCCTTTTCCAGATAGACGGCACAATTCTGCAGCACTGCCCTGTCATTTTCATATGCTGTGTGCAGCTCCATATACGTTTTTTCCGCCTCTTTTAATACCTGTTTTTCTGCTTTCAGCTGCTCATTTAATTCCGTCGTATCAGTATATGTTTTTCCGCTGACCTGTTTCTCCAAAAGTTTCTGCTCACTCTGCTGTCTTAAGCACTGAGACTCATACTCTTTCTCTTCCCGCTCCAGTTTTGATCTGCTCCGCTCCGGCAGGATTGCAAGGTGATATGTTTCTTCGGAAACAAACCCGGATTTTTTCCAAAAGTTTTGCATATTCTTTTTCCGTTTTTGCTGCAAGCTTTTTTGCCGTTTTCTGATTCTCTTCCTCTGCGAGCTTCTGTCCTTTTAACGTGTTCATCGCTTCTGCCAGCTCCGACACTTTTTGCCGTTTCTTCGCTATCTCCTGCTCTGCCGCCTCCAATGCTTTCTGCATTGCGGCATACTGTTTTTTTGCTTCGGCAAGAGATGGATACACAAGCTTCTCACGGATCTGTTCGGCTATTTTCTGCAGACTGACATAGTTTTGCTCTGCTTCTTTTCTCTGCTGTTTTGCAATCGTCTGTGCCAGTACAAAATCAGCTTCCTCTTTCTCGACTGCCTGCGCAAGCTTCTGCTTTTCTGTTTTCTCTGCCTCAAAAGCAGCATACGCCAGATCGCGCTTTTCTTCTGCTGCAGCCCTTGTCTTTTTTGCCTGCTCCACTTCCAGTTCTGTCACCGCATGGTCAGAAAGCTTCGCCGGATCCGGATGGACCGTTGAACCGCAGACCGGGCATGGACAGCCCGCGCTCAGATTTTCTGCCAGGATCCCCGCCTGCTCTTTTAAAAAGGCTTCATACATATGTTCATAATGCTTTGCCGACTCCGAAGCGCTGAGAGATGTCTGCTCCCAGTTTTTCTTCGTTTGCTCCACGACCTGCTCCTGCCGCTTCTGCTGTTCTTTTAATGCAGCAATCCCAGCCTTTTTCTTATGGAATGACTCCTCTGATATTTTCCCGAGGTCTTCCCACACCTTTTTGGCCTGCTGCTCCTCTGACCTTGCATTCTGCAGTGCCTCATAAGACGGGAATGACTGCTCTAACGCAAGCATTTTTTTCTGGATATCTGCCGCTTCTCTTTTCTGTTTTGCCTCCGCCTCCTGCTGCTGTGCCTTTAATGTCTCGAATCATCTCCTGATCGTTCGCCAGTGTTTCTGTCATTTTTGCGATCGCCTGTGCCGACTGCTCCACTTCCTGCTGCTGTCTGAGATTCTGCTGCTCTGCCACAAGCACTTTATCTGCTTTCCGTGCATTTTCGATCTGCTGTCTGCGCTCTTTCGATTCCGCCTGCCTTGCTTCCAGCTCTTTTCCAGTCTGTCTGATTTTTTTCCAGAGAAACAAAAAAGTTTATGATCTCCTCATACTTTGTGATCTTTTTATTCAGTCCTCCACATCGCCCTGCGGAGATTCTGTTCTTTTAACGCATCTTTTAATCGTTCCCGCAATCGCTCCACAAGTTCATCCAGCGGTAATTCTTCACTTTCAGGAAGCGGAATGATCCTGCTTTTCTCCTGCTCAAATGCCCGGTCGTTCTCCTGGATGCGCTCATCCATTTCCATGGATTTTCTTCTGAGATTTTCCTGGATCTTCCAATAGATGTCCGTCCTGAATAATTTGGAAAAGATCATTTTCCGCTCGTCCGACTTTGTATACAAAAGCTTTAAAAAATCTCCCTGTGCGATCATCACGATCTGCGAAAACTGGTCTGCGGTAAGCCCCAGGATTTCAATAATTTTTGCATCGGTAGCATTTTTCTTTTCCGTGAAAACAGTTCCATCCGGCAGGGTGAGTTCGACACTGTGTGGCACTTTCTGCTCCCTGATTTTGCCGTTTTTCAGTGTTTTCGTAATCTTATAGTCCGGGTTTCTGCGCACGCGGTATGTCTGTCCCCGGTATAAAAATTCCAGTTCCACATAGGTTTCCGTCTCCGGCTGGGCATACTGGCTGCGCATCATGTTTCCGTTTCGCTCACCGCCGCTGGTCTGATTGTAAAGTGCGTAAGTGATCGCATCAAAAATGGTTGTTTTTCCTGCTCCGGTATCTCCGGTGATCAGAAAAATCCCCTGCTGCTGCCCGGTAAAATCAATGACATTTTTTCCCGCATACGAACCAAATGCCGACATGGTAAGCTTCAAAGGCTTCATTCTGCCACCTCCTTTTCCCCGTTTATCACAGTGCGGATCACATTATCCTCATCCTCCGTCATCGCCCTTCCGTTCATCTCCTGAAAAAAAGGTCACAAACGCATCATAAGGATCGAGGCTCTCCACTTCCTCTTCCGAAAACTCCAGAATCTTCCTTGTCCTCTCATTGTCTATTTTTATCTCCAGAATATGGTCATAGACCTGTTCTAACTTTTCTTTCGGCTGGTACGCTTCCACCTCATCTGTCAATGTAATGCTCACATAATCGTGACAGTTGTCCTCTGCCGCTGCATTTAAAATCCCATCCAGATGTCCGATCATTTGCGCACCCTGCGCATCGGCGTAAGCGGCAGTTCTGTGATATGCGGCTCGCTTCCGTTTTTCCAAAAGTTCCACCATCGTCACGGTCTTTCATCGCCTGCCTCGCTCACGGAATACTGTAACGGTGTTCCACAGTAACGGTTCTGTACACGCCCTATTTTCTGTTTTCTGTGAATGTGTCCAAGTGCTGCATAATCAAACGGTTCTAAAACCGCTGTATCCACATTTTCAATCCCTCCAACCATGCGGATCTCGGAGTCTGAAGTCTCCGGCTCCCTGCCCGCAGCAGTATAAAACTGATGGCTTACGAGGATATTGCGCTTTGCAGTGTCGATGTTCTCCCGCTCTATGACAAGCCGGACAGCCTCATCATAAGTCGTGATATCGCTATCGTTCAGATTTCTCACATAGGAAGGCTTCACAAAAGGAAGCAGGTAAATGCATACCTCGCCGTATGCATCAAAAAAACTCACTTTTCTGATGGTCTCCTCCCGGGTAAGCGGCGGCATTCCTGCGATCATTACTCTGTGTTTTGCCAATATGTCACTCGCAAAATCAATCCGTTTCGCACTGTCGTGATTCCCTGCAATGATGCAGACTGTCACTTCCGGCTCCAGATCGTTCAGTGCTGTCAGAAACTCATCAAACACTGACACTGCCTCCGCAGACGGTACCGGCGTATCATAGATATCCCCTGCAATGAGAACCGCATCCGGCTTCTCGCATTCTGCCAACGCCACGATTTTCCCTAATATATCCCGCTGTTCTGCGATCATATTGTAATGATGCAGCTGCTTTCCAATATGAAGATCCGACAAATGAAAGAATTTCATGTTCCTCTCCTTTTGCTCTAAGCTGATGTTTCCTATTACAGAAAAAGCCACAACAGACAACTGTTTCCATTGTCTGCCATGGCAGTCTGTTATTTCAAAAATCCGTTGATGATCTGTTCCTCGGCTTCTTTTTCCGTAAGTCCAAGTGTCATAAGCTTAATCAGCTGCTCGCCTGCAATTTTACCGATAGCTGCCTCATGAATGAGGTTTGCGTCAATATTATTGGCGGTAAGCTGTGGGCTTGCTGTCACGCATCCATGATCCATAATGATCGCATCGCACTCACTGTGACCTTGCACAGGCTGCGTTTCCGTTCATAATAGAGAAGAATTCCTGTCGGGATTCTCCCTTTGCCACCGAACGTGACACCAGATTACAGCTGCAGTCTTTTCCGTTCATATCGATTGCAAAATCTGTCTTGGCATACTGTTTTCCGTGTGTCATGATCTTCTCATGCACTTCTAAGGAAGCTCCGTCTGCAAGATCTCCTTTGGTGATACGGACTGTGGAGTCGATTCCCTTGATCTGGGTTGTCTCCATCTCCATGTGTGCGCCCTCTTTTAAATGCACGATGGTCTGGGGATTCATGACATTCTCACCATTTCCATCTCCCTCACCGTAGTGGCGTTCAATGTATTTTACTTTTGCATTTTTCTCCAGATAAAATGTGTGGATTCCCTCATGCTTGGAAGTGTCCACGCCACAGTTGTGGATTCCGCATCCCGCAACGATCGTGACATCTGCGCCCTCCCCAATGTAAAAATCATTGTATACACATTCCTGCAATCCGCTCTCGCTCAAAACGACCGGAATATGAACGCTCTCATTGACCGTTCCCGGTTTGATAATGATGTCAATTCCGTCCTTGTCCTCTTTTGTGACAATATCAATATTGGCGGTGGTGTTTCGTGCAGCCTTTTTTCCATTAGCACGGATATTATAGGCACCTTCCGGAACCTCATGAAGTCCCGCCACCTGTTCTAATAAATTTTTCTGTACTAAATCCATGTTTCTTCCTCATTCTCCTGCTGCTGTTTTTCTGTCGATCATCATCCTTTCAGCAGCTCTCTCACTACAAATCTGTTCTGCCAGTGCGGCTATGCTTTATCGATCAACGTCTGGCAGGTCTGTGCCGTATTCAGAAGTTCCGGAAGCACTTCCGCTTTGGTTCCGGTCTTGCGCACCTGTCCGTCTGCAATGACGATGATCTTGTCCGCAATGTCAAGGATCCGTTCCTGATGGGATATGATCAGAATCGTTCCGTTGATCTCATCTCTCATTTTTTCAAATACTTTGATCAGGCTGTTAAAACTCCAGAGGTCGATCCCTGCCTCCGGCTCATCAAAAATAGAAAGCTTCGTTCCCCTTGCAGTGATCATTGCGATCTCGATCCTTTTCAGCTCACCGCCGGAAAGACTTCCGTTGATCTCACGGTCAATGTATTCTCTCGCACACAGACCTACCTCCGATAAAATATCGCAGATCTCATTCACACTCATCTCTTTGCCTGCAGCGATCGTGATGAGGTCTTTTACGGTCAGCCCTTTAAAATGAACCGGCTGCTGGAATGCAAAACTGATTCCTTTTCTGGCGCGCTCCGTAATGTTTAAACCGGTGATATCCTCTCCATCTAAAAGAATCTGACCACTTGTCGGACGGATGATTCCTGCGATCATCTTGGCAAGTGTGGATTTTCCACCGCCGTTTGGTCCTGTAATCGCCACAAAATGATCGTCAATGGTGACACTGACATTTTTCAAAATCTCTTTATTCTCGTTGTTATCATCTACTTCATAGGTGATATTTCTTAACTCTAACATAAATCCTCCACTGTGCAGCCGATAAGCCACAGTATTTTTTGCAATTGCGATCCTGTTACTTTATAACGCTTCTTGGATACTTTACCATGATGGCATTTAACATGTCCTCATCCGGCTCAAACTCATATCTTGTGATACCGTTTTCGCCCTTGCAGACTGCCTCATAAAGTTTTGCACCTGCATTGCCGGACGCAATGTTTTTCACTGTAACCGATCTGTCATTCTCATACTTGTAAATGCTGCGGTCACCCTTCGGGGCAATGGTCAGCACATCATCCATACTAAGATAGGCAATTTTCTTTCTCTTTGCTTTATTCCTGATCTTCGCAAATCTCAGGTCGCCATCATAATATGTATACTCATACTCCACTTCACTGCGAAATGCAAACAGATACCAGATCACACCAAAGATGATCGTCGGCACCAGAAACATAACCGGTGATACAAACATACTAAGTACTAAACAAAGACAGGTTAAAACAAAAATGCGATCATTCCTGCCTTATGTCCACCCGTTGTTTTTTCGGAACAATAACTAATTTTCCTGCATAATCATTTCCTCCAAACAAAATTTCGTAATGATAATTATATACGCTTTTTTCCCTCTGTACAACTTCTTTTTATCATGTAAAATAAGATAATAGAAATTTTCGTATTTTTTCGTTCAGGAGGAAAAAAAGAATGATCACATATCAGTATACCCAGAAAGACTGGACAACATTCAAAGAAGGGATCAAACGTGAGTGGGCAGTCACCAATGGCATTGGCGGATACGCAGGAAGCTCGATGATCGGCGCACACAGCCGTACACATCAGGGTTACCTGATTGCCAGCCTCCATGCACCAATTGAGCGCTATCTCGTTTTTTCCAAGATCAACGAAACAGCCACTGTCGGAACCAGCACGGTTTCCTTTGAGACTTCCCAGCACTGTGCTTCCGGAAAAACGGTTTACACAGAGGGACAGAAGTTTCTCACTTCCTTTATCTATGACGGAAGCGTGCACTACACCTATGAGACAGACAATTTTTACTTTTGAAAAGCACATCACATTAAAAAGGAACGCCAATGTCTGCGCAGTCGCCTATGAACTGACCGCCGGGGACAGCGACTGTACCTTTACGCTCACACCGCTTTTCAACTACCGCGAGCTACAGTGAGAGCAGCACCCCGGACACTTTAAAATTTGAGACATTTACAGAAGACAGGACATTTTATTCTTGTTCCGGAAAAAAATAAAGATATTGCCATTCGTTTTACAGACAAGTGTAAGGAACTTTTTCCGAACGCGAAACTGTTTATGACATCGATCAGCAAGTTACAGATTGAAGTGGATCTTGAGACAGATGGGCTTGACTGCCATTACTGTCCGGTTGACCTGTCCATTGCAGTTCCTGCCAACACAACCAAAAAAGTTTCCATCCTGTGCAGTATCGGTGACGTGAACGAGCGTCCTGCCCCTGTGTCTGGTACGGAAGCATTTTCCATTTTAGAGGAAAATGCCCGCTGCCATGCAGAACTTTTTGAAAAAGCCGGATACCACGACTCGTTTGCCAACCAGCTGGTGCTTGCCAGCGACCAGTTTCTGACTTACCGCGAGTCCACGAAAATGATGACCGTTCTCGCCGGACTTCCGTGGTTTACTGACTGGGGCAGAGACACAATGATCGCCTTTACCGGTCTGACGCTCTGCACGAAACGTTTCAAAGAAGCTGAGGAGATCCTTCTGACATTTGCCAGATATATCCGCCACGGAATTGTGCCGAATATGTTCCCGGACGACAATATGCCGCCGCTCTATAACACGGTGGACGCCTCTCTCTGGTACTTTTATGCGGTCTATCAGTACCTTCATTATAACCCGGCTGCCGAGGCGGAAGCTTTTGTAAAAGAACAGATTTTCCCTCATTTAAAAGAGATCATCTCCGCCTATGAAAAAGGAACGGATTTCAGCATTTATATGGAAGACGACGGGCTGATCCACGCCGGAAGCGGACTTGACCAGATCACCTGGATGGATGTCCGCGTCGGTGACTGGGTAGCAACACCGCGCCACGGAAAACCGGTGGAGATCAACGCACTGTGGTACAACGCTTTACGGATCATGGAATCACTCTGTGAAAAATTTGACGAAGATGCTTCTGCCTACCGCACACGCGCCAATCAGGTAAAAGAATCCTTCAACGCAAAGTTCTGGGATTCCTCCAACCAATGCCTGTTTGATGTTGTGGATGGTGACGAGCCGGACGACCATATCCGTCCAAACCAGATTTATGCCGTATCCCTTCCATTTTCCCTGCTCCCGGAGGAACAGGAAAAAGCAGTTGTCGCACTTGTGGAAAAAGAGTTGTTTGTCGGCTGTGGACTTCGCTCTCTCGCACCGGATCATCCGGACTACCATGGCATTTACTGCGGTGCTCTTGCAAAGAGGGACGCCGCTTACCATCAGGGAACTGCCTGGGGCTTTTTGCTCGGTGGATTTTTCAGTGCCTATATGAAAGTGAACCACCACTCCTCCTCTGCTGCCGAAAATGCCGTCCGCATGTTAGAGCCTGTGAGAAAACATCTGACGGAGTTCCGGCTGTATCGGTTCCATCTCTGAAATCTTTGACGGGGATGCACCACACAATCCCCGCGGCTGTTATGCCCAGGCCTGGAGTGTTGGGGAGGTACTGCGCTGCTACTGCGAAGATATTCTTCCTTATTTATAATTTTCATTTTTTGCTTGACAACAAAGGTTCCTTCCTTTACAATAATCTTTGTTGTGAGCAACAAGCCCAGTTAGCTCAGTTGGTAGAGCAAAGGACTGAAAATCCTTGTGTCTCTGGTTCGATTCCGGAACTGGGCATCTGCGGGTGTAGTTCAATGGTAGAACACCAGCCTTCCAAGCTGGATACGTGGGTTCGATTCCCATCACCCGCTTTTTGTGTGCAATGAATGTGCTAAGAATGAATCTATTTCATTCTTAGCATTTTTTATTTTAGATAAACTTTATACTTTTTCCCTTTTAACCTGCTTCTTTCTATGTTATCCTATCATTATCGCGTTAGTAAAGCGCACAGAATTACGGAGGTTTTCCTATGGAAAAGAAAACTGCATTCAAAGACCTTTCCCGCAAAGCAAAGGTGCAATATATCTGGGACTATTACCGCTGGCACATCATTGCTGCCATCTGCCTTGTGGCGTTTGTCATTTCCATGATCGTACATTATGCTGCCTATAGGGAAAGTGTTTTAGATATAGTGATGGTAAACACCCTGAATCCTTATGAAGAAAGCGTTTCTTCCACAGATGAATTTTTTGAACAGGAAGGCTTTACAAAGAAAGAAGAAATTACCGTAGATACCTCCATCACTTTTTCGGATGACGATAATTACTCCACAAACTACTACAGTGACCAGAAACTGACTTTTAAAAACTTTCTGTCGGTGGTGCCGACGTTCTTTTTGCACCGGAATTTGTGTTCCAGCAATACGCTGATGCCGGAAGTCTTATGCCTCTTACGGATTATTTAACAGCGGATGAATTAGAACAGTACAAAGATATGATCGTCTATGCAACAGATTCCGAAACCGGTGAGACACTCCCTTGCGGTCTGGAACTGAACGACAACCAATGGCTTTCTGACTACGGTTACTACACCGGAACGGTCTGCTTCGGCATTGCATACGCAACTGATAACAAAGGGAATGCTGTTGATTTCTTTCATTATGTTATGAACTGAACACCTATTGATAAAAAAATCGTGCAAACATGATACGTTTCTGTTCGCACGATTTTTTATTTCAATTATGATTTACAATCTCCGTTACTCCAGCTTAAACCGTTTCACCTCAGTATCAAGCAGATCTGCGATCTCATTGTTATGATCAGCCGCTTTCTGGATATCTCCCACACTTCCTGTAAGATCTGTGGACATTTCTGCCACATTTACAATGCCCTTTGCGCTCTCTTCGACAGCAGCACTGACTGCTGTAGTCGATTCTTTGATCTCATCCATGGCTTTCTGCAATTCGCCGGCAGCACTTGTGAAATCTTCCATAATGGCATTCATATCACCTGCATCTTTGCTGTAAAACTCACTCATTTCCACTAACTGCTGATAACCATCCATAGCAGTTATTCCCGCAAATTCGACCATATTTTCTGCCTCTTGTGCCAGACCATTCACAGCCTCAACTACCGCTGCGCTCACTTTTTGTATCTGTTCTGCAGCTTCTGCCGAATTGGCAGCAAGTTTTCCGATTTCATCTGCCACGACTGCAAATCCTTTTCCTGCCTCTCCTGCCCTTGCCGCCTCAATGCTCGCATTTAATGCCAACAGATTGGTCTGATCGGTGATCTCGATAATATTTGCCGTAAGCTGTGCTATCTCCTGCACCGCTTGGGACTGCTCGATCTTCTCATTCAATTTCTGTGCCATGTCGGCCACCTGCGTTGCAACCTCCTGCTGTTTGCTTGAGGCTTCTCGTGCGGACACTGTTCTGCCGTCCGTTCATTTCACCGGAAGACTCTTTTCCATGCTCTGCACGTGCTGCCATGTTTTCAATGGATGCATAAACCTGTCCCACTGAGGTGCTTGATCTGCTCCAGTGAAGCGTTTGTCTCCTCCATTGCCGCACTCATTTCCTCCATAGTTGCGGAAACGTCTGTGATATTCACCTCTGCTGCTGCAAGGTTTTGTGCAATCTTTTGTGACGAACCATTTAAATGTTCTGAATTGTCGGAGATCTTCAACATGATTCCCCGTATGTATTCCAATAAAGCATTGACATTCCCTGCAATGAGTTCCATCTCATCTCCACTGTGGATGTCCAGCTTCTGCGTCAGATCTCCCTCATTATGCACGATCTCATAAATCTTGTCGTCCACTTTCTGAAGACCTCTCGTGATCGTTGAAATAATGATGCTGAGAGCCGCTACTGCCAGGACAATGCAGACCGCACCAATCTTGACCACTCCCACAAGTGATGCCTCAAGCCGGGCAGTAATATCAGATGCATCATAATCACACCCCAGAACTGCC
>ENA-OQHF01001459-OQHF01001459.1-human-gut-metagenome-genome-assembly--contig:-NODE-1459-length-13015-cov-2.338377_pt1 | contig 13015 bp, 13 predicted proteins | sample MGYA00242559_ERZ504709 | MGnify/ENA primary metagenome ERZ504709 (study PRJEB26092, sample SAMD00036203) | human gut metagenome | host: Homo sapiens | study: EMG produced TPA metagenomics assembly of... | reverse complement strand
CTGCGCCTGCGGCTGGGCAGCGGTCTGCAGCGGGATCTCCATATCCAGCTGCTGCCATCCCGCTTCGGACGCGTAGCTGTATCTGCCCCGGATCACCAGCTGGTTTTGCTCCGGCAAAAGCAGGCAAAGGTTTTCCAGTTCATTGTATTCCAGCGTGTCCATCCGCATTTGCGACAGTTCTCCGTCGAGACGCCAGCTCTCGTAATATGGGCCCTGCGCCATCTCCCGGTCAAAGGTCTGCATGGCCTGCCGCTGCATCTGCTGCTGCACGGTGTCCGGGTCCAGACCCATACGCTGCAGCATCTCGGCTGTGGTGATCTGCTGGCCGGTGGCAAAATCGAAGCACCAGCCGCTGTAAAACCACGGGGCGGTGCCGCCATAGCGGTCGCGCATCACCAGACTGACGCAGTCGCCGTACCAGTAGGCATCCCAGTTCACACCGATCTGCGGGTACTCACTGCCCGGCTGTCCGGCCTCCTCGTAGGCCTCATATTCCCGGAAATGTGCCGCATAGATGTCGTTCAGTTCATCGTTGATGGAGGCGGCATCCGGGCTGTCGCATTCCAGCTGCGGCACATGGACGGACACATGGACGGAAATGTACTGCCCCGTGTCCTCCTCCCACACGCCCGAAACATTCTTTTTCCAGCGTGTACTGGTCGGTGATGCGCTCCTTCTGGGCCGTCTGCACCGCTGCGGCTGCGGCGCTTTGGGAAGCTGCGCCGGAACTTTGGTCGGCAGCGGCGCTGGGGCCTGCGGGGGCAGCTGCGCCGCCGCAGCCGGTCAGCCAGAGAGCCGCCGCCAGAACCACAGCAGCAAAACATTTGTGTTTCATGGGGGTGCTCCTTTCTATAAAGCCCCGGACACAGGGGGAGTGTGCCCGGGGCAAAAGGGGGTGTCCGTATCAGCGGGGCCGCTGTGCTCAGGCGGTCTTCCCTCCCTCGGCAACGACTGCGACCCAGTAGGTTGCACTGCCGTACTCGAACACATGGATGCCCACCAGCGTGAGCTTAGGCGATTTCAGCTGTTCCAGAGCAGGATCGCCCGTTTGGGCCATCAGCTGTTCTCCCATCAGCTTTGCATCGTCCTGGCATACGTATCTCGGGGGCAGCCTTATATGTAGCCCTCGCTCACCTCGTTCATAGACAGGCCTGATCCGGCTGGCTACAGTTCCGCATTTTTGTAGCCAAGTATTGCCTTGTGAGCTTCAGCAAATGCATCCTCGCCTTCACCGAGTGGTTTGTTCGACAGAATGACCTTCGCCACTTCTTCTGCTGCTTTATTCAGGCCGCTATCCAGCGTAAGCACGGGCAGTGCTCCACGATACTTGTTGATGGCCTCCAGCACCTTGGCTTCCTTGCCGGTTGGGCACTGCGGGTGCGAGGACCCGCCGCCGCAGCCTGCCAGCGAGAGCGCCACAACGGCTGCGCCGGTAAGGGTGAGGAATTCGCGTCTGTTCATCGTTTTTCATTGGGGTGCTCCTTTCTGTTGATCCCCCCCTGTTTTTTTCCCGGGGGGGCTTTGTGGGGGCGGGGGGTTCTCGGTACTTGCGGTCCCGGGCCATCTTATGCTATCCTTATGAATAGAATCCGCAGATGTCTGTTGACGCGTTTTGTACACAGCGACAGGCTTTCTGCACCGGCGCAGGACTTTTCTGGTTGTACTGTACCATACCCGGGAAAAAATTGCCCCCTCAGAAAAGCCGTTTTTGGGGGCAATTCCAAAAAAATTTTTGGGGTTTTGGGGCTTTCCCCTCAAAAAGTCCCCCCAAAAAGCCCAAAATTGGGGGGATTTTGGGGTGTTTCCCACCAAAACAGGCAGCTGCAGCCCTGCCTGTGCCGGTTTTCCCCCTCTGGCTGCAATGTGTGGAAAGGAATCATGAAAATTGGACGAAGGACATTTTTTGAAGCTTGCGGCAGTTCTCCCCGGTCTGGCGCTTGCGGGCTGCGGCGGCAGCAAGACCCTGCTCTCGCCCAAGGACCCCACCATGCTCAGCATCTGGCATGTGTACGGTGAACAGGCCGACTCGCCTATGAACCGCCTGCTGACCGAGTTCAACGACACGGTGGGCAGAGAGAAGGGCATCCTGCTCAACGTGACCAACATGACCAACAGCGCCGCCATCGGCGGCCAGCTGCAGGATGCCAAGGCTGGCAAGCCCGGCGCACTGGACCTGCCGGACCTGTTCTCGGCCCATTCCTCGGACGCCAGCGCTCTGGGCATTGAGAACCTTGTGGACTGGAACAACTGGTTCACCGCCGAGGACACTGGCGGCCTATGTGCCCGGCTTTGTGCAGGATGGCATCATTGACGGGAAGCAGGTGGTGTTCCCGGTGTCCAAATCCGACCCAGCTCATCTTTTTGAATCGGCTCCCAGTACGCCCGGTTTGCGGCGGACACCGGGGCGCAGCTTTCCACCCTTGCCACATGGGACGGCTTTTTGAAATGGCGGGTGCCTACCGGCAGTGGTCGCAGGGCAAGCCCTTCTGCGCGCTGGACTACCCCCTGCGTCTGGTGGAGCTGAACGCACTGGAGCAGGGCAGCGGCGAGCTGTACAAGGGCACTGGTACGATCTGACCAACGAGACCTTCCGCGCCTCGTGGATGGAGTTTGCCCGGGCGCTGGTGCAGGGCGATATTCTGATCTCGGACCTGTATTCCAACACGCAGGTGATGACCGGCGAGACGCTGGCGGGCCTTGGCAGCTCTGCGGCCATCCTTTATTACAATGATTTCGTCACCTACCCGGACAACACCACCGAGCCCACCGACCTGCTGCTGGCTCCTTTGCCCCACGCCGCAGGCACCGCCACGCCCCTGATGCCGCAGGCCGGTGTGGGCCTGTGCGCCTTCAAGACCACCGACCAGAAAGCCGAAGCCGCTGCCGTGTTCCTGCGCTGGCTCACCGAACAGCAGCGCAATCTGGAATTTGCCGCCGATACCGGCTACATGCCGGTGTCCAGCGCCGCCTTTGACGCCATTGCGGACTATCCCTTTGAGCAGCAGAGCTATCAGCGGCTGTACGACGTCTACAACGAAATGCGCATCCAGAACACCCCCCTGTCCGAACCGGGCATCGTAGGGTACCACGCCAAGGCCAAAACCTTGTACGACAGCCTGCGCCAGCGCCAGAAGAACTACCCCCAGCGCCTTGCGGGCGGCGAAACGCTGGAAGCCCTTGCCGAGGAAACATGGCAGCTGCTGTGTGACAATGCCTGAGCCTGCCGCTCAGCCGGAAAGGAGGGCCTTTGATGCACTTTGTTGACCGGCACCGTGAAAAGATCCGCCAGAGCCCCATGAGCAGCCGGCTGCTGTGGGCCTGCCTGCTGCTGGTGGTGCTGCTGGTGTTGACCTTTGGTGCGGCGCTGTTCCTGTTTGCCAGCCTGCACAACACCAAAAAGGACATCAGCCGCAGTCTGCAGATCCAGTTTTCGGTGTTCCAGAACGATATGGAGCGCTATTTTGACCAGCTGGCGGTCATGGGCGTGAAGCTGTCCGAGGACATGAGCGCAGAGGTGGACAAGGAGCTTGCTCTGCGGCAGATGTCCTTTGCCCAGCTGAACGACTTCCCCGAGGTGCTGAACGCGCTGGAGGAGAAAATGATCGAGCCGCTGTGCCGCCGTCTGCGCCAGACCGGCTGTTCCGGTGTTTTTGTGCTGCTGGATGCCACCGTCAACACCCGCATGGAGGGAGCAGAGCATTCCCGCGCCGGGCTGTATGTGCAGAAAAGCGGTGCCGACACCCCCACCGTGCCCCTGCTGCTGTACCGGGGCAGTGCGGAGGTGGGCAAGGACCACAGCGTAATGCCCCACCGCAAGTGGCGCATGGAGTTCCCGACCGACCAGTTCCCGGACTACGACCGCTGGATGACCCCCGGCAGCGCCCCGCTGTACCAGTCTTACACGCTGACCGAGCGGTTCGAGCTGCCCGGCACCTCGGAGGAGGTGCAGTTGTTTTTGCTGCCCCTGCGGGGGCGGGACGGCACGATGTACGGGCTGTGCGGCTTTGAGATCAGCGAGAGCTACTTCAAGCAGAACTTTGCCCAGCCCACCGGCTTTGACCGGCTGAGCTGCCTGCTGGCCCCGGCGGGGGACGGCCTTGCCGCCGATGCCGCCCTCAGCAGCGGCACCACCGGCGGCTACTACCATGCCCCCCGGAACACGCTGATGCTGCGCAGCATGGGCGGCGGACTGACCCAGTTGACCGGCCCCGACAGCGACTATGCGGGCATCTCCCAGCTGTGCCGCCTGAGCGAGAGCCAGTCCTACCGGCTGGCGGTGTGCATCCCCATGGTAGACTACCGGAGACTGGTCTTTTCCGGCAATCTGCAGATGCTGCTCATCGGCCTGTTCATCGCCTTTTTCGTGGTGTTCTGCTGCATGAACTTCCACCGGCGCATCCTCTCGCCGGCGTTCCGGCAGTTCGAGGAAGACCGGCGGGAGTCCCGGCGGCGGATGGACGAGCTGCAGCTGGAACGCCAGCAGATGCAGACCGAGTTGTCCCGGCTGGCGGACGTGTGCCGCAACGACGTCGGTGCCCGACTGCCTTCCAGACCTTTGTGGGCGGGCCATTCCCACCGTCGACCAAGACCGAACGCCGCATCTTTGACGGCTACGCCGCCGGGCTGCGCACCCGGGAGATCGCGCAGCAGCTGGACATCAAGGACAGCACCCTGCGCTTCCACAACAAGAACATCTACGACAAACTGGGTGTCAGCTCCCTCAAGCAGCTGCAGCAGTTCGTGGCGATCCTGAACTCCGGCAGCGGCAGCGCCTCGGACTCCGCCCCGGACGAAAGCGGCCCCAAGAAGGCCCGCTGAATGGAACATTCCCGCGCCGCAGCTTTCACCGGAAACAAGCAAAAATGAAGGGGGCCATTGCAAAATAGCCCCAACGAAAAAAATGAGATAGACTTCCCCGAAGAGGGGTTGCTATCTCATTTTTTGTTGTAAGCTGAAACTGCAATGAACCAACTACAACACAAACAGTAAGCTGATCTCTTACGAAATGATATTGTCAATATCAAATTGTGAATCAGCATCGCATTGACAACGGAAACAAAAAAAGCCCGCTTGCTTTGTGACACGAATGTACGGCAACATTTTTATCTGCCGATAACTCAACCTGCGTCAATCGAACGCTGCAATGGAGATGGCGGAGAACAGTTTGCGCGTACGAGCGTTCAGCTCAAGCAATGCTTCGTTCTCTCTGCACATCTCAATTGTAGCTTAGGTTTGGGCATCTGTATAGCTCACTGGCTGTGAACTTCTCAGAACCAACACAATTGTAGCAAGCGATGCTTGTGCATTAAAAAACACAAATTGCTATAAGCTACTTCATTCCCCTTCTTTTTCGCTGTTTACGATAGCCTGCACCTTGGTGGGCAGACCATAGATGCTGATGAAACCGGTGGCATCGCTCTGCTTGTAGTCGCCGCCTGCGGCAAAGGTGGCGATGTCTTCACGATACAGAGAGTACGGCGACCAGACCCCTGCATTGATGAGGTTGCCCTTGTACAGTTCCAGACGCACCTTGCCGGTGACATGCTCCTGTGTGGAGGTGACAAAGGCACTCAGAGCTTTGCGCAGCGGGCTGAACCACTGGCCATCATACACCAGTTCGCCAAAGGTGATGGCCAGCTCACGCTTCTTGTGGGCGGTGAGCTTGTCCAGCGTCAGAGTTTCCAACACTTCGTGGGCTTTGTACAGGATGGTGCCGCCGGGGGTCTCATAGACGCCGCGGCTCTTCATGCCCACAAGACGGTTCTCCACTACATCGTACAGGCCGATGCCGTTGCGGCCGCCGATCTCATTCAGCTTTGCGATGATGGCAACGGGCTTCAGCTTCTCGCCGTTCAGAGCCACAGGAGCGCCCTTTTCAAATTCCAGCTCCACAAACTCGGACTTGTCCGGTGCGGTCTTGGGACTGACACCCAATTCGAGGAAGCCGGCCTTATCGTACTGAGGCTCGTTGCCTGAGTCTTCCAGATCAAGACCCTCGTGGCTCAGATGCCACAGGTTCTTGTCCTTGGAGTAGTTGGTCTCCCGGCTGATCTTCAGCGGGATGTGATGAGCCTCGGCATAGTCGATCTCTTCATCGCGGCTCTGGATGTCCCACTCGCGCCACGGGGTGATGATCTTCAGGTCGGGTGCAAAGTGCATGATGGCCAGTTCAAAGCGCACCTGATCGTTGCCTTTGCCGGTGCTGCCGTGGCAGACCGCATCCGCACCCTCGGCGCGGGCAATCTCCACCACGCGTTTTGCCAAAATGGGGCGGGCAAAGCTGGTGCCCAGCAGATAACCCTCGTAATCTACCCCGGCCTGCATGGTGGGAATGACGTAATCCTCCACAAATTCATCGGTCAGGTCTTCGATGTACATACAGCTTGGATGCGCCGCTTGCCTTGGCACGCTCTTCCAAGCCTTCCAGCTCACCCTTCTGCCCCACATTGCCGCACACGGCAATGACTTCGCAGTTGTTATAGTGCTCTTTCAGCCACGGGATGATAATCGATGTGTCCAGACCGTCGGAATATGCCAGCACGACCTTTTTGACCTCAGACATAGGAACTGCCTCCGTTCAAACCAACTTATATACTTTTCGATTTCCCTCGTGCAATTTCATGATTGCAGTGTCCGTTATACGGTCACTTGGAAAATGTGTAAAAAGTGTTCTGCATATAGCAGCAATATGAAAGCAGTATTTCACAGCGGGGCATTATGAATCTATAATAGGTAGTTGGAAATAAACAGAAAGAGGGTCTTTTTGATGGCAACGATATTTTCAAGAGAAGAAAAGGCAGAGGCACTGTTCGGGGAGATACTGAAAAATCCAGAAGCCTGCCGACGCCTGATGGATACCTTCAACGACTCGCTGGACATGGCAGACGTACTGGATGCGCCGACCGTGAGTGCACAGCAGTTTGCCGCAGCGCTGTTCAATGCCTACGAGAACAAGGATCTGTCTGCCTTTCTGATGGCGATCTGCCAGCACAGTATGTTTGACCTGCTACGGAACGCTGCTCTGATCCCGTTCAAATTCAACGCCGATGGTCAGCCGAACCCGGTGATCCTGACGGATGATGCCGGCGTTCTTTTGCCGAACAACAAATTTGCCGTGAGCAGCAAAGTATACGACCGGTTCATCCGGGTGTTCCAGAAGCAGGAAAAGGTAAAAATGTACCTTGCCAGCGGCTACTGCAAGTATCACGGCTACGACGAAGGCTCGATGGATGTGGTGGAGTACCACTACAACCAGCATTTGGGGCTGCTGCTGATCTACGAACTGCCGGACACCGTGAAGCAGAAGGTGACGGAAGCGGAGGCCTACTCCACCGTCTGGGATATCCAGATGAAGCTGCAGCACGCACTGCCCCGTTCCGTGGTCTACTATGGACAGGACACGCTCAAGGACGGCGGAACCCGCTACGATGAACTTGGCGTTTTTCTGCCGCTGGAACACTTTGCCGACCGGCTGGAACGCCATGTGGAAACTGCTACCAAGATCGTTTACGGCGAGTAAACGCCCTGTAAAACGAACTCCCTTTATAAGTGCATCACAGCAAAACAAAACGCAGCGATCCGTTAAAAGATTCGCTGCGTTTTGCCTTATATGGGAGAATGGAAATGCTGCACATCAGGTGCAATAACGGAAAGTCTTGTCAGTGACAATACGGGCGAAGATCAGCCCTAACGGCAGTGCCACGATGATGAGAATGGCATCTGCAAACCATGTGGCAGAGTCCATCAGAGACAGGATGCCCAGATTATAGATGGCACGGTAGAAATACAGTCCCGGCACCATGATAACGATGGACGGCACAGTGACGGAGATGCGGGGATAACCGGCGGCGCTCTTCAGGCAGGAGGCCAGCAGTCCGGCCAGCAGTGCGCCCAGAAACGCTGCAACAGCGGGCGGAAAGCCCGCAAGGCTCACCAGCTCCAGCCGGAACGTGTTCGTTACCGCACCGATAAGGGCGGCGCAGACTGCCAGGTTCCGGGGACTGTTGAACATGAGCGAAAAGCCGAACACACCGCCAAAACTTGCCAGCAGCCGGAACACGATCTCTTCCGGGAGTGTCAGGCTCAGGGCAGGAAACTGCACCGGCTGCAAATGCAGCAGCAGTGCCATGATCCAAGCCGTCATGGTTGCCACCAGAATGATGAGGACGGCGTAGGCCAGACGTTCCAGCCCGGAGCGCATATCCAGCTTGGCAAGGTCGATCCCGCTTGTGATAAACGGAAAGCCCGGAATGATGAAGAGCATGGGAGCAGATATACCCCGCCTCGTGCTGCGCCGATACGGGCAAACAGCACCTCTGCCAGCTTCAGCAGAATGGCATACACGAGGCTTGCTGAACAGACCGACGCCGTAATGCCCAGAAACAGGGTGAAATGGTGTTTTGTCAGCTTGCACCGTACAAAGTTGCCGATGCCTGCACCGCAGAAGGCACACAGCATTTCCACAATGCCGCCGCCAAGCAGAAAGGTGAAGCAGCCGCAGGCCAGTGCAGCTGCAAAGCCCAGTGCGATGGGCGAATACAAGCCGTGGATGCGCTCGATCTCATCGAGGTGGCTGTGCAGTTCTTCGCCGGTCATAAATTTTCCTTCCCGGTCGAAGTCGTTGACGAAATGCTCCAGTCGGTTCAGCCGGGAGGTATTCACGCCCGTATTTGTCAGACAGAGTGACTGGGTATAACACTGGTCACCGTCAAAGCAGGTGAACTCAATGGACAACAGGCCGATGTCCGCTGTTGTTGTGACTCCCAGCTCCCGCGAAAGGGTGTTCATGGAGCTTCGGACACGCCATGCGCCGGTGCCGCATTCCAGCAGCATCAGCCCGGTGCGTCCAATGACGGAGGCTTTTTCCACAAGCCCCGCCTCGGTAATGGGGACGCCCTTGCTGGCCGACGCATAGTCGTGCCAGTAGACTTCCATGTGATTTTTGATGATCTCACTTTGCCGTTGTCCCATACCGGAAAGCCTCCTTTGTGATATGGGAATGTTGCAGCCGTTTCAAGACTGCGGTGCTATTATAAGGGAAATTGCAGGGCGGGTAAAACGTATCTTGGATATGCCGGCAATGTTCGTTTGGTATTTCAAAGAAGAAAATACGTTGCGTTTTTGGCGGCTCTGCGGTAGGATAGAAAAAAACACGCCGAAAGGAAACTGCCGTGACCCTTCAACAACTCCGCTATGTCACGGCTGTTGCCGGCACCGGCACCATCAGCCATGCAGTGCAGCAGTTCTATATTTCTCAGCCCAGCCGGACCAATGCTATCCGAGAGCTGGAACAGGAAGTGGGGCTGGCACTTTCCAAGACGGCAAGCTCTGTGGTGAGCCGGACGCTGCTGGACGCACGCGGACAAATGAGTGCAAAATCGATGCATCCCCCTGCTTACGGTCAAAGGAAATGTCAAAAGAAGGAGGGAGTGCAGGAGAAGATGAAGCACCTCCACAAGGGCGGCTGGTGCCATCCCCACAGCACAAGGCGGCTTGCTTTTTGCCGTGGCTGCCGGATAAGACAAAATACGACACCCGCAAAGGGAGCTTTGCCCGGACGTTTGTCCCCCTCTACCGCTGCGCTCAAAACGCATAGACCGCGTTTTGAGCGCAGCGCAGCAATGAAAGCCCCAGTGGGGCTTTTAAGCGGCAGAACGGTCTGCGATAGCAGATGGAGGGGCCTCGCCCCGACAAGTTCAACAAATGTTTCCAAATTGTTAAGACGCAAAAAATAAGTAGCTGGGCTCTGCTCATGTAATGGGGTCACCGTTTGCTCCGAACGAAGTTTTGCAGCGGCGTTGTCCGGCTCGCCCACGGAAAGTGTGAGGTCATGGCACGGTATCACGTTCAGACGGCTTATGCAAGATTCAAGGTACTGTATGAAGAAAGCCGGACGCAGTGCGGACACTACGTCCTACTTCTTTCAAGCACAAGAATAACACTTTGAAGTTGTGCAGTCAACAACCAAAAACAAATTTTGGAAGATTGAACAACTACATAAGATTTTATTTGTGAAAAAGAAAAATACCGCCCACGCAGCGCAGCGATGGATTTTGTCGGGTGAATCGGCGGCAAAATAGATCGGGTGTGTTGCGGGGCGGTAAATTCTTTCGTGGACTTTCCCTCACTGAAGTGGTGGGTCTCACGGTGATAACCAACCACTTTCTGTGGCTGTGTTCAAAATGAACACGACCACATCTTGTGGATTGCTTGTAACCAATCCGCAAAATCAGTGGGACTTTCGGAAAAAATAGCATATTCTCTGCAAGGTGTCAACACTTTAGGAGAATGAATACATGAAATAGGCAAAACATACACAGTACAAGTGGAAAGCAACACTGTGTTTTAGAGAAACCCTTAATTCTCGCAGGTCAATCGTACTTTCACGGTAAAAGTTCGATTGCGTATTCATGATGGTTATAGTCTGCGGGTTGGATTAGGACTTTTTTGTGCGATGCAGATCGATTATTATTAACAGTGCTGTTATGCCTACCACGATTAAAAATCTGATGGTAAATTGAATTGGAAGATTTTGAAGAGCGTGGGTTAGCATTCCAACTTCTCCATCTTCAATCCATTGCGAAAACATTCGTAATTCTTCAAGCAAGGCAACTGAGAAAAAGGCAATCCCAGACACTCCGATGGTGTAATTATATTTTGCCTTTTTGACAAGTACAAAATAGCAGTTTACGATTGTCAGAAAATACGAACAGCCAATCCAAAATACCCAACCAATGTTCCAATCCATAAACTTTCTTCACCCCTTTATGCAACCAGTCCTTTTATTATAGTAAGAGCTACTGCTACAACAATGAAACCTATTGCAATAATTTTTGAAATTCGATTCTTACTTATCGGATTGTATGAAGAAAATTTATTATATAGTATCAGCAACGCAGCATAAACAGGATAGCACCAAGGATTGATATTAAGTAAATCGAAAAGGGAGCCGATCTCAGCGACTATAAGAGTTAGCACTAAAGCCCAATACGCTATCTTTTTCAATGAATCTGACATAATCATTGTACCATAGACAGTAGTCTTAATTGAATGGAGCGTTCATATTTAATCAAGCAAGAATAACGTGAACAGCGCGGTCATACTCGGCAATGGCGCGGTTAGCCCATGGCGGTAGCCCCCCTGCGGGGCAAAAACAACGGTCTGGCTATCAGTGAAAAAGCACGAAAGACCACTATAAGCGTGCCGTAAGGCAGAAACAACACAAAAAAGAGGGGTCAGTTTTACGGTTCGATCACATTGAAGGTCTTTTCAAACTTGGAGGCATACGCCAGCAGACGCTTCAGGACGGTGGCATCGCCTGTGATCTGGACCTGACCCGCCTGCTGACCGGTCATCAGAGCAAACAGTTGCAGCCGCCGACAGGTAACGGACGCCTGCGCATCCGGGCGGTTCTCGCCCGGATAGGTCAGCAGCACGCCGTTCTTGCGGGTGACATAGAACTGCTCGTTCTCATCCGTTACGGTTAAATTCAGGGTCAGGTCATCGTTCTGCGCAGCGTTGGCATCGGTCAGGATGGCGATATAGTCCAACAGCATGGAGACCGTCATTGCGCGCATACTGTTGGTGAGACCATTCGCCGTGCGGACACGCCCGGACAGATTGCCGTTCCGCAGTTCCGCTGCGCCCATCAGATACGCATTGCGCCACGCACCGGACTCTGCCTGATAACCCAACTGCTCCAGCGCATCGGCGCACAGGTTGCGCGCCTTCTGGTTGGATGGATCTGCAAAGACCAGCTCCTTTGTGATCTGCGCCACCCACTGATACTCGCCCTTGTTGTAGTCCTTTTTTGCCCGAAGCAGAACGGCTTCCGTACTGCCGAGATACTCCACCATCCTTTTTTGCTGTTTCGCTGGGCGGGAGCGGGTCCAGATTGACCGGGTTCGCATCGTACCAGCCCAGATATTTCTGGTAGATGGCTTTGGCGTTATGCGGCAGCGTGCCGTAATACTGGCGGGTATACCAGACTTTTTTCGAGCGCATCCGGCAACGAGATCATGGCGGCGATCTCGTTGGAGGTGTACCCCATGTTCATATAGTGCAGGGTCTGGTCGTGGATGAACTTGTAGATCGCAGCCGTGTTCAACAGATACTCGTGGATCTCCTCGCCCCAGTGCGGCCAGTTGTGGCTCTGGAACACCACGTCGGTCTTGTCACAGAAGCGCTGGTCAGCCTCGATGATGTACTTCGCCCAATCGTTGGCATCCCGCACCTGTGCGCCACGCAGGGTGTAGAGGTTGTGCAGGGTGCCGGTGCAGTTTTCGGCCATCCAGAGGGCACGGTACTTCGGGAAATAGGCGTTCATTTCGGCAGGGGCTTCGGTGCCGGGGGTCAGCTGGAATTCGATCTCCAGCCCGTCGATGGTCAGCTTTGGAACATCTTCCCCGATCTCGTAGGTAGGAGCGATGAGGGTCACCGTACCGGTAGACTGTCCCATGCCGATGCCGATGGAGAATGCTCCTTTCTCTCCTTTTTCCAGCACTGTACCATACTGATACTGCGCACGCCGGGCCATTGCGATGCCGGCATAGACGTTTTCGCTGATGGCGTGTTTCAAAAATCCTTCCGGTGCAAGGATGACCGTTTTGCCCGAGGCAAGCTGTTTGTCAATGGAAAGGCTGGGGTCCGCTACATCGTTCCGGTCGATCGCACCCTCTGCGCCGCCAAAGTGATCCACATGGCTATGACTGTACAGCACAGCTTTGACATCCAGCGGTCCGAACCGGTTTTCCATCAGCGCTTTTGCTGCTTGCATATTTCTTTGCACATCAGGACATCAAAGATGATCCAGCCGTTGTTGGTGCGGATGAAAGTCGCGTTGGCCATATCAAAACCGCGCACCTGATAGATGCCGTCGCAGACCTCAAACAGTCCGGCTTTTGCGTTGAGCTGGGTGTTCCGCCACAGGCTTGGATTGACCGTATCCGGCGCATCGCGATCCAGATCGCCATAGTCTTGCAGATCCCACGCCGTTGATCCGTCATCGTTGTAAATG